>OGZE01001582.1_pt1 | contig 12793 bp, 10 predicted proteins | sample 1576731 | NCBI WGS metagenome assembly OGZE01 (sample SAMEA3541503, study PRJEB24748) | human gut metagenome | biome: human gut; feature: human-associated habitat; material: faeces | place: China | collected 2012 | reverse complement strand
TGTTAAGCACGCCGCCAGCGTTCATCCTGAGCCAGGATCAAACTCTCATGTTAAAGTTTTGATTCCAGTCAAAATTCGCTTGGCTAATTTTAACCGTTATTACTGTTGTTTTGGTTTTGTTCTGAATGTTCTCTTGAACTTCAAGGCTTAACCAAAAGCCTTTGTTCTTAGAATTTTCAGGGTTTTACATACTGTTCAGTTTTCAAGGTTCTTTGTTGTTGTCTCATCGACAGCTCATTTATATTACCACAAGCAGTTATCTTTGTCAACAACTTTTTTATTTTATTTTTCGCAACTGAGCTTTCGCTCAACAGCTTGAATATCATATCATAGGCAGTTGTCGTTGTCAACTATTTTTTCTTAATTTTCAAAACATTTTCGCAAACAAGAAAACCTGTGATATTCGATTTTCCCTGCATATGCAGACCAACGTCAAAACACGTTAGAGTTAAAGTTTACCATTTCAGCATTAACTTGTCAAGGGATTTTCACTTGTTTTTTCGCTGACATATTCCATACAGAATCATTGCGCATCCTCGCGGAGCGTTTATCTCAGCCGAAGACCCAACTCCCACTGAGACAAATTTGCTATTACTCGCCACCTAAAGAGGTGGGAGTCTTCTCGACTGAAATAAAAAATTTGGCACACCTAACTCATCACTAAGTAGCGAGAATGCGGTGTGCCGTTTTTCAATATCACAGTTTTTCTCTATACGCTTTTAAATAATCCGTTTCACAACACCCATCAGGATGCTTCCAAGCATATTGTGGTCATACAGCCAGGTCAGCCAGATATTGCTTTCTATCTGGTTCAGGAAAAGTTCACCAATCGCCGTTGCCGAGAACAGTGTAATAAGCAGTGCTGCAATCCAGACGAAAAAGATCCCTTCCGCACCCCCCAGCACGGCACCTGCCAGACGGTTCAGTCCCGATATGATCGGCAGCCGGGAGACCACATTGAGCGATACGGACAGAACACGCAGTCCGCCGAACACGGCTGCAAACAGCAGAAAAAAACTTATAATATTGATCAGGCTGTTTGCCAGATAACGGCTGACGTAGTGGGTAAAGCTGCTTACACCCAGCGCCTCGTAAACTTCGCTGTTATTATTCTCCAGAAGCGCATCCTTTAACTGTTCCGGAAGCTCCATTTCTTCAATAATACTGCGCTGTACGGATGGCGGCGCCGCGTCAGCTGCCTCATTTTCCGCCTCATCGTCCTTTTGGATAAATTTCGTCACGCTGTCCTCCACCGCCTGATAGACCACCTCATTGCTGCGAAGCAGATTCGCGACAGACGGCGCACCAAAATGAACCACCCCCAGCGACAGCACCAGGGAAACGGCCGAGACTGCCAGGCGGACAAATCCGCGGTAATGCCCGTACAGTACCATGGAAACCAGATAGACTGCCACCACCACGAACAGCCAGTTTTCTTTTATATAAGCACCCATTGTCTGATCGCCTCCGCTACGCCCTCTTCCCGGTTTGAAGCGGCAATCCGGTCTGCGCGTTCCTTTAAAAATGGGGCGCCATTTTCCATCGCCACGCCGATTCCTGCTGCCTCCAGCATGGGCCAGTCGTTTTCGCCGTCTCCAAATGCCATCGTCTCCTCCGCTTCAATTCCCAGATACTGACAGAGATTCCGCAGCCCGCTCCCCTTTGTGATGCCCGCCGCGTTGAGTTCCAGATTCCACGGAAGCGAGGAGGTCACCAGAACCTCCGGCATCGCTTCCAGCTTTGCCCGGACTGCCTGCTTGCTCTCCCGGTCCTTAAAATTTAAATTCATCTTCTGCACCGGGCATTTTTTCTCCCGCAGATACTCCACCATGTCAGTAACTGCCCGGCGCGTCGCCCGGATATAGGCGCATTCACGTTCCGGTATCCCGTATTCTTCCAGCTGTGCCAGCAATCGCGTCTCGCTGACGCCGCCCTCCGATACATACATATCGTAAATAACCGGATGCCGGCGCAGCACCTCAATCACCCGGATCGTCTCTTCCCAGCTCAGGCAGCTTTCCGACACCCAGGTATTTTTCCCGAAATCCCGGACGACCGCCCCATTTGTAAATATGCCATAGTGGACGCCCGGCAGGCTCAAAACCTCCTCTGGCACTGCCGGGAGCGCGCGCCCGGTCGCCGGGACAATCTCAATCCCCCGCTGCGCGCACAGTTCCATCACCTGTCTTGTTTTTTCCGACACGTGCATTTTTTCATTTAACAGTGTCCCATCTAAATCGAGGGCTATTAACCGTGTTCCCATCTTTCTCTCCCGTATCTCTTTTTACTGTCCACTACCAGAAAACGCTGCCGGGAAGCATTCCCCCGCAGCGCTCTCTTTTACTAATTAGTTTTAATTTTAAAATTTCTCGAATTGTTTTAATTAATCAAAGAAATGTTTCTCTTTCAGAATCAGAAGTCCATCCTTATCATATTTCGATGAGAACAGTCCGCTGAAGGATTTCTTCTCCGCCTTATCTGCAGCTTCCTCGATCAAATCTTCGGCACTTGTCTTGGTAAGCGGTTCTCCGTCCTCCTCCATCATCTCAGCGCGCTCGTACAGAGCCAGCATGCTCTTTCCCGAAATACTGCAGTCGATCTCCGATGCATATTTGCAGGCATACTGAACAAACTCCTCAACATCCATATCGCCGGACTTTTTGGACGGTTTCTCTTCCGGCTCATCCTCTGGATAATTGGAATACTCGTCGTCCTCGCGTTCGTCTTTATAGCTGTCTTTGTAATCGTCCTTATAATCATCACGATAGCCGCCACGCGCATAATCATCCTCCGGCTCATACTCGTCCTTCTCGTAGCGTTCTTCTTCGTCTTCATACTCCGGCTCGTCATCGCGTCTTGCCTCTTCCTGACGGCGCAGTTCTTCTCTCTGCCGCTCTGCCAGACGGCGGTCTTCCTCCGCTTTACGCGCTTCTTCTGCCTCTTTGGCTGCCAGTGCCTGTGCTTCTTCCTTGGCGCGCTCTTCTTCCTCACGGCGGGCTGCTGCTTCCTGCTGTCTGCGTTTTTCCTCTGCCTCTTTTTCTGCCTGACGGCGGATCTCCGCTTCACGCTCTGCCTGGCGTTTTCTGGCTACTTCTGCTTCCTGCTGCGCCTGCTGGCGTTTCAGCTCTTCCTCGCGCGCCTGTGCCAGCTTCGCTGCATCGTCTTTCTGGTTTTCACAGCCGATATACTGGAAACGCTCTGCTAATGCCGGATATGCGCGGTGCATCTGCTCTAAACGTGCCTGCGTATCAATCAGAACAACGACCATGCCGGTTTCATCCTGTGTCATCAGTTCTTCCAGCTCTTCCACCGTCAAATCGTCCAGATCAGCTGCATGCTCGACCACCAGATCCTTGCCTGCCAGGCGCTCCGCCACCGATGCGATGCCGCGATGGGAAAGGTTTGCACCGCTGATCTTGGCAACCGGATGCTTGGTTCCCAGCTCGCGGTGAATCTTTTTCAGGGAATCAAGTGCCATCGCAAGACCGGCTGCCGGATCTTCCGCCTCGATCATCAGATGATTTGATTCCTTGATCTCCTCTTCTTCCTCTTCCGGTTCGAAATCCCAGTCTTCCACTATGGTTTCCTCTTCCTCTTCAAATTCATGAATCGGAGCTTCCTCGCTCTTTTCCTCTGCCGGCTCCAGGTCGCGGAGATTCCTGAAAACACGTGTCTCCCCTTCGGATGCGCCCTCTTCCTCATCGTAAGGCTTGATCTTGGACACTTCTTTTGCCAGCGCTTCTTCCGCCTGTGCTTCATGAAGGCTTGCTACTACATCCTCGTCCAGCGCAGCCTTTTCTACTTTCTCGTCCGCCGGTTTTGTCTCAGCTTTCGGTTTTCCAGCCTTCTCTTCTGGCTCTGCCTGCTCCGGCTGTCCCTCCGGCTCGTTCTCCGGTTCGTCGTCCAGCTCTGCCTCCGGCTCATCCGTATCCAGATACTCTCCTTCCGGCTCTGGCTTGCGGTATGTACCGTTCTTGTACTCTTCTTCCACCGCACGCAGCTTCTCTTCGTACTTCTCGCGGTTTTCCACCAGATCCATCTGATATTTCGTCAGCGGCGCATACTGAAGTTTCAGTTCCATTGCCTTGTCCACATATTTGCCAAGACCGAACATCAGCATGATCTTGTCGCAGATCCGCACACAGTCGTCCGCCTGGTTCGCCTGATGATAAAGCTCTGCCAGGTGGTACAGCCATTTCTCATCCAGCTCTTCCTGACAATATCTCTCCAGAGAATTGATCTGCTGCTCTAACGGCGCATCCTTCGCCTCCAGAATCAGGAAACGAAGCAGGTACTGGCGCGGGTCATCGCCGGACAGCTCACAGAACTCCCGGTAATATGCCTCTGCCTCCTGAATATTATTTTCACGCAATGCAAGGTCAGTCAGCTTATATAAAAGCCCCTTTCCAAGCGGCGCTCTCTCATATGCCAGCAATAAAATATCCTTGGCATCCTGATACTCTGCATTTTTCTCATAAATCTGGGAAATCATCGTAAGCAGGCTGGTGCTGCGTACACGACGCCAGTCGATGGTATCGGCGATCTTCATCGCCGTCTCGAAATCTCCCTTGTTAACCAGTTTCTTAATCTGCTCTACCTTGATGTTAAACTCGTATTTATCCATCTTATGCATCTCCTAACTTCCTGCCGCGGCAGAAGTTTTATTGTTACTGTTCACGCATACGTGCCCAGTAACGTTTTATTTGCTCACCGGCTACAGCTCTGTACGCCCATCCAGCGCGCGCAGAAGCGTTACCTCATCAATATATTCCAAGTCGCCCCCGACCGGAACGCCGCTGGCGATTCGCGTCACCCGGATCCCTGTCGGCTTAATCAGCTTGCTCAAATACATCGCGGTCGTCTCGCCCTCCAGGCTTGAGTTGGTTGCGATAATGACCTCACGAACCTCCTCTTTCTGCAGGCGAGTCATCAGCTCCTTGAGCCGGATGTCGCCCGGCCCGATCCCCAGCATCGGGGAGATCGCTCCATGCAGCACATGATAGACCCCGTTGTATTTTCCTGTCTTTTCATATGCCGCCAGATCGCGCGTATTTTCCACCACCATGATCGTCTCATGATCACGCCGGTCGCTGCTGCAGATCGGGCACAGTTCCTTATCAGTCAATGTGCAGCACTCCTTGCAGTAACGCACATTCTGCTTGGCTTCCAGAATCGCGCCGGACAAGTGCCTGACCTGTTCTTCCGGCATATTGATGATATGAAATGCAAGACGCTGCGCCGATTTACTTCCGATTCCGGGAAGTTTTGACAATTCTTCGATTAGCTTGCTAATCTGACTGCTGTAATAATCCATCGCTTAAAACGGGAATCCGCCTCCCAGACCTCCAAGGCCACCGGTCAACTGGGACATCATCTGGCTGCTGTCCTCTTCCGCCTGACGGAATGCCTCGTTGGTCGCCGCCACGATCAGATCCTCTAACATCTCGATATCATCCGGATCCACTACTTCCTCAGACAGTTTCACGGAAAGAACCTCTTTTTTACCAGATACGGTCACGGTTACAGCGCCGCCGCCTGCGGATGCGCTGTACTGCTTCTCCTCCAGCTCTTTCTGCTTCTCTTCCATCTGGCGCTGCATTCTCTGCGCCTGCTTCATTAAATTGTTCATATTGCCCGGCATACCGCCTGGGAAACCGCCACGTTTTGCCATGGTGTCATTCCTCTCTTTCACTTCTTTTTATTTATATTCAGACTGACTGCCGATTGCAGCCGGTTCTATATATCATATAAACCCACTAATATCATTTATCTGCATTTAATCACAGCTTCTTGCATTACAAAACAAGACTCATCTTTGGCAAGCTCCACTACACGGAATCATCCTCTTCGACAATCACATCGGTATGGATTGCGTTCTTTAAATCCTCATCACTGACATAAACCGTTCTTTGCGGCACAGCAGATGATTCTAAACGGACTTTAAATTGCAGAGTCTTTTTGTATTTTTCTTGCACTACTTCCTGCAAATGCTTAAGCTCAGGCTCCCGATTGATAATTCCAAACGTATTTTCATCTGTACACACAATGCAAAGGCAGCCTTCGCCCGCCGGTTCTACACTTGTCTTGGGAAGACTGAGTCTAATCGAACCCACAAGCTGGCTCAGGGACGCAATCCGTCCCCATTCTTTCCGCATCAGCATCAGATCTTCGTACTGTGCCGGTGGAAGGGATACCGTCTTCGGCTCAGGCGGCGTTTCCACCACAGCCGTTTTGGAGGATGCCGCCTGCCCCGCTGCCGGTGCAAGGGACGCCAGTTTCTGTAGATTGTCCGGCATTTCCTGCATTTTCTGCTCTAATAGCGTAATCCGCTGTAAAATGGAATCAAGATTCTGTTCCATCGACGGCGTCGTCAGCTTGATAAAGGCAATCTCCACCAGAATCCGCTTCTGCGACGCGTAGCGCAGCTGCCCGGAAAGTTCCGAGAAAATACGGATGTAACGCATCAGCGTTTCCGTATCAACACCTGCCGCCTCTTCCTTTAAAACTGCCAGATTTTCCTCCGACATATCGAGCATATCGCCCGGTTCGTCGGTCGTCTTGGCAATCAGGAGATTTCGCATATACCAGACGAAATCGTTGACAAGCTGCGAAAGATCGCGCCCCTGAATGATCATTTCCTCAATCTCACGGATGCACGCCTTCGTATCACTTGCAAGCACCGCCTGAAACAGCTTGCTGAACACGCGGTTATCGACCGCGCCCAACACCTCGAGCACATTGTCATACGTCAGCTTTTCCCCGAAATGGAACGCCACGCACTGATCGAGAAGACTTAACGCATCTCGCATCGAGCCATCCGCCGCACGTGCCACATACCTAAGTGCCCGGTCATCTACATCGATCTGCTCCGCCTGCGTCAGCTCCGTCAGCCGTCCCGCGATGGTATCGATCGAGATCCGCTTGAAATCATATCTCTGGCACCGGGACAGGATCGTGATCGGGATCTTGTGGACCTCCGTCGTCGCCAAGATAAATATAACGTAGGACGGCGGTTCTTCCAGCGTCTTTAAGAGCGCATTGAACGCGCCGATCGAAAGCATATGAACCTCGTCAATGATGTAGACGCGGTAGCGCCCATCCGTCGGCGGGTACTGCACCTGCTCCCGGATATCGCGGATATTTTCCACACCATTGTTGGATGCCGCATCGATCTCCACCACATTGAGGGAAGCTCCTTCCGCAATCTGGCGGCACATACTGCACTCGCCGCAGGGGCTGCCGTCCACCGGATGTTCACAGTTGACTGCCCGTGCAAAGATCTTGGCAATACTCGTCTTACCGGTTCCGCGCGTCCCGCAGAAGAGGTACGCGTGCCCGATCCGCCCGGAGTTGATCTGATTTTTCAGGGTCTTTACGATATGGTCCTGACCCCGGACCTCTTCAAAGGACGTCGGACGCCATTTTCTGTACAGTGCTGTATATGACATAAACTACTACTTCCTTACTATTCGTCGCCGAAGCTGATGCCTACATCCTTAGCTTCCCGGATAATATCGCTCTTCGGATCGACCATCTTTAATTTACCGGCAATGTCCGCGAGCGGAATTTTTTCAATCTTATTGTTGTTTAAAGCGACCATATAGCCGTATTCTTTGCGGCGGATCATCTCTGCTGCCTCCGCGCCGAGGCGCGTCGCAATCACGCGGTCATACGGACATGGCTCGCCTCCGCGCTGCATATGCCCCGGAACCGTCACACGGATCTCCTGCCCCGTCCGCTCGGAAATCTGGGCGCCCAGCTCGTAAGCGACCGACGGATAAACCGGTCCATTTTTCTTCTTTTCTTTTAATTCTTTCTTGGTCAGGGCTGCATTTTCCTTGGAAATCGCGCCCTCTGCGACCGCCAGAATCGTGAAATTCTTGCCATTTTTAGTACGGCTGCGGATCGCATTTACCACCACATCAATATCATACGGGATCTCCGGCAGGAGAATGATGTCAGCTCCGCCCGCGATGCCTGCATAGAGCGCCAGCCATCCCACTTTGTGGCCCATGATCTCCACGATGAAGACTCTGCCATGAGACGCCGCCGTCGTATGAATACAGTCGATGGCATTGGTCGCCACATCAACCGCACTATGGAATCCAAACGTAAGATCGCTGCCCCAGAGATCGTTGTCTATGGTCTTCGGAAGAGAAACGATATTGAGTCCTTCCTCCCGCAGCAGATTTGCCGTCTTCTGGCTGCCGTTGCCGCCTAAAATGACGAGGCATTCCAGTTTCAGCTTGTAATAGGTGTGTTTCATCGCTTCCACTTTATCCAGACCGTTCTCGTCCGGCGTCCGCATCAGCTTGAAAGGCTGTCTGGAAGTTCCCAGAATCGTACCTCCGCGTGTCAGAATCCCGGAAAAATCCGACTGTTTCATAATCCGGTAGTCTGCATACATAAGACCTTTATAGCCGTCTTCAAATCCAACTATCTCTATGTCATCGAACATCTTGTACAGCGATTTTGCCACGCCTCGCATCGTCGCATTTAAGCTCTGGCAGTCGCCGCCGCTGGTTAACATACCGATTCTTCTCATGAGCGCTTTCCCTTTCTTCATAACCGTCCAGTACCTTCACAGTTACCCTTATTCTAAGTTTCCAACAACCCCCATATCAGGATAAACTACACCCATTTTGTAATTATAATACAATCATATCCCGCGGGCAAGAAAAAATTCCTTACAAATATCATAGACATAAAAATACCGGGATACGCGCTTTTAATCTGCTCCGGCACGGTATTCCTACCCCTTGGCAAATCAAATTCCACATATCCCGGCTATATTCACACACCTGCAAAAATGCTTGTTTCTGTATCTATTATTTTCTATTTTTTATTTCATAGGAAGCAATTTCCTATGAAATAAAAAAATCCGCACGCCCGGCTTCGAACGTATGCCATGGACGTTACCCTGACAGTTAACTCGGTCCAGGCTGCCTTGCGGCACACAGAAGCTTCTGCTTAGTGCTGCTGCATTCCTGCCCTGACACGGTTCACAGATTTCTGTTGCGCAAGACCCAGACTTCAACGCCACTTTTCAGGGGCAGCCCCACAGTAAAAACGCCCTCGGTCGGACAACACCCCTGCTATAGCGGATTGCAGGTACAGGGCACCGCTAACTCCCCGGCTGTGCGGAAACTTTATGACTTGATCTTATATGACGGAATGACCTGCAGACCGTCAGCCTGTTTAGTATACATGGCAGCCGCCGTTTTGTCAAGCCGGAGCTTGACTAACAAGCATTGTATAAAAATACACAAGAATACATTTTATTGTTTTTTTATCATTTTTTATCCCAGAATCTTGCAACAGAAGAAAGAAATCATTATAATAGGTATAAATCTAGCGACTGCAAAAAGTCAAACAGTTACTAAATCATAAAATTCTGTAAGATTGGAGCAACGATTATGGAAAAGAAAAATATCGACTGGAGCAACATCGGTTTCGGCTATATGCCAACGGATTACCGCTATGTTTCCATGTATCAGAATGGTTCCTGGGACGAAGGCGCCCTTACCTCCGACCCGAATATTACCCTGAATGAATGTGCCTGTGTTCTGCAGTATGCACAGACTTGCTTCGAGGGTCTGAAAGCGTATACGACCGAGGACGGCCATATCGTTACGTTCCGTCCTGACTTAAACGGCGAGCGTATGGAGAATTCCGCAAAAGGTCTTGAAATGCCGCCATTCCCGAAGGAGCGCTTCGTAGACGCCATCACAAAAGTAGTAGAAGCCAACGCAGCATTCGTACCGCCGTATGGTTCCGGTGCAACCCTGTACATCCGCCCGTATATGTTCGGTTATGATTCCATCATCGGCGTTAAACCGGCAAACATCTATCAGTTCCGTGTATTCTGTACACCGGTTGGCCCGTACTTCAAGGGCGGCGCTAAACCGATCACCATCCGCGTCAGCGATTTCGACCGTGCAGCACCTCACGGAACCGGTCACATCAAAGCCGGATTAAACTACGCGATGAGCCTGCATGCGATCGTCGATGCTCATAAGAACGGTTTCGATGAGAACATCTACCTGGATCCGCAGACACGTACCAAGATCGAGGAGACCGGCGGCGCAAACGTTATCTTTATCACCAAAGACGGCAAGCTGGTAACTCCGAAGTCCAACAGCATCCTTCCGTCTATCACACGCCGTTCTATCCTGCAGGTTGCAAGAGATTATCTCGGCATGGAGACCGAAGAGCGTGAAATATACTTAGACGAGGTAAAGGATTTCGCAGAGTGCGGTCTGTGCGGTACCGCAGCTGTTATCTCCCCGGTTGGCAAGATCGTTGACCACGGCAAGGAAATCTGCTTCCCGGCAGGTATGGAGAAGATGGGTCCGGTTACCCAGAAACTCTATGAGACACTGACCGGCATCCAGATGGGTCACATCAAAGCTCCGGAGGGCTGGATCCACGTAATCAAATAAGGACTGTATTTTTCGGTTTGAATGGGAAATATGGAATGCAAAAAGCTGGTGGAAATCATTCACCAGCTTTTTCTTCTTTCTTCTTTTTTCTCTTTTCACGCAATTCTTTGAAAAATTCTTTCAACATCATCGAACATTCCTCGCCCAAAAGTCCCTCTTCTGTCTCCACCTGATGATTGAATCCTTTTTCATCCAGAAGATTCAGTACTGAACCGGCGCAGCCGGCTTTCGGGTTCATGGAACCGATGTAAACTTTTGGAATCCGCGCCTGCACGATCGCCCCTGCGCACATCGGGCACGGTTCCAGCGTCACGTACAGCTCACATTCTTCCAGGCGCCAGTCGCCCATGCGCTTGCACGCTTTTTTGATTGCCGCGATCTCCGCATGTGCCAGCGCGCTATGATCGACCATCCGGCGGTTGTAACCCCTGCCGATGATTTTGTCCTCATACACGATCACGCAGCCGATCGGCACTTCTCCGAGCGCCCAGGCTTTCTTCGCCTCGCGGATCGCCGCTTTCATATATTTCTCTTCCCGTGTCAATTTTGCTGCCACTGTTTTTTCCTCCGTTCAAATTCATCCGCTTCCAACAACAGACATCCTTATCCCAGTTTCCCGGCAAGTTTGATCCGCTGCCAACCAAACACCTGAAAGCATTTGACCCGTGTCCATCCTACCCAGAAAAGCTATCCTTTGTCAAGAGTTCTCCAAAAGGAGCGACCGGCTTTTATGTAAAATTCAAATCCGTATACCAATACCCGAACCGGCTGTCGCGCGGCGGCTGGCGGGTGGAACGGACAAAGCGGTCAAAGCCGAACATCGCCGCCATATATTTTTCATTGTTTCCATAATGTCCCGGCACGCCCAGAATGTAGCGCCCCCGTTCGCCGGATTTCCCCAGTCTCGCCAGAATCAGATATCGGTAGTTGTAGTAACCGTGCAGAAGAAAGCTGTTATTTCCATACACCCAGTTTTCCCGCGGCAGAAGCCCGATATCCTGTGGTTTGATTGCCAGAATCTCGCAGCCGTCGGCGCATTCGAAGGCGGTTACTTTGGGATAGGCAGCACGCAGACGGTTCCAGAGGGACTCGGCGGGATCTTCTTTCGAAAATTCCTTGGATGAATCTGGTTGCGGTTGTTTTTGATTTTGAGAGTCTGACTGAAACGCCTCTTGATGGTCTGGTGGAGAATCTGGAGGCATTTCTTTCCGGACTTCCCGGGTGGATTCTTGAGAATCTTTCCGTCGCGCCTCTGTCTGCGCTTCCTGAAAGGATTCCTGAGAACTTTCCTGTGGTGTCTCCGTTTGCACTTCCTGATTGGATTTCTGAGAACTTTCCTGCGGTGTCTCCGTTTGCGTTTCCTGAACAACTTCTGCCTCTTGATGATCGGATGTTTCTGAGATATCTGGAACCGCTTCCATGGTTTCCGTGTCCTCAAAAATCTCCAGGTTTGAATCCTCCAGCTTTTCTGGCTGGGGCTGGCTGATTCCGAAGTCCGTTTCGTTTATATTCACAGCTTCTTTCTTCTCTGTCTCCGTGGATGTGTCCTGACTCTCCATTTCTCCCGACCGGGTAAGTTCTGACGCCTCATCCAATTTTTCTTTCCCTACAGACGCGCTGTTCACTTCCCCAGATACATTCTCTGCCAGTTTCCGCGTTGCCTCTTCCTTCTCCGCTTCCTGCTCCCGCACTTTCTCAGCAGTCACATCCGCCAGCTCAACCTCTGCCGCATGCGCGACGGCATCTTCCCAGATCGTCGTATAGGCACGCCATGCGCTGTCCGTCTCATGAAGAGTCAGACCACAGCACTCTTCCATATTGCAGCCGCTTCCTTCAATATTTTCACAATTGACGACGGCACGGAACTCCCCATTTCCGCCACGGACAAACAGGGTGCCGATACGGATCTCCTCCTGCCCTGCCAGAAGGTATACGCCGATCGGGCTGCCGCCCGCAAAGACACGGCGGACGCTGACCTGAATCCGGCAGGAAGTTCCCCGCGTCTCTAATTTCGCAAATCCCGTATTTTTCCCTTTGATTCCGCCCTCGTATGCATAGATATATGATATTAACCGATGATATGCAGACATGTTTTCACTCCTTTGCTTTGTATTATATGCAAAAGAAGCGCCGGTTTATGACAGGATTTCTATATCCTGATATAAACCAACGCTGCAAATACGTCCGTATAACGCAAAATCGGGAACAGTTAAAAACTGTTCCCGATACTGCCGGCGACCGGAATCGAACCGGTACGAAGTTTAACCCTCGCAGGATTTTAAGTCCTGTGCGTCTGCCAGTTCCGCCACGCCGGCATTCATGATTGCTCATGACTGGCAATATTCAATTAC
>OGZE01001581.1_pt1 | contig 12803 bp, 8 predicted proteins | sample 1576731 | NCBI WGS metagenome assembly OGZE01 (sample SAMEA3541503, study PRJEB24748) | human gut metagenome | biome: human gut; feature: human-associated habitat; material: faeces | place: China | collected 2012 | reverse complement strand
GCCCCGCGATTGAAAAATCGCGGGGCGGCAGCTTCCTTTTTTTTGTGTGCGTAGAGGGCTGATTGGTGTTGTCTTGCGGACACCAGTAACAACCCACAATCACACATCAAAACCCCGACCGCACCGGCCGGGGTTTTTCTTGCCCGAAATATATTCTACTTATTCAAAAAATGCTCTCTATTCGGATATTCCTCTCTAAAAGCAAGAAGTGCCGCTTCCTTAAGCAGTGCGAATTCTTTCTCCATACGAAGCATCCGCGGTGCCTTAAAAGCAATAATACTGACCTGCTCTGCAAGCTTCTTTGCAACGCCTTCGTCTGAAAGCTGTCCCATTCCAAATACGAGAGAAGTAAATCCTCTGCCTCCGCGGCTCACTTCAAAGTAACGCTTGAATGCATTCTGAAGTTCCGCCAGAAGTACTTCTTTGTACAGTTCATCCTGTAGTCTTACTGCGGATAACCCCAATGTGGAAAGGATTTTTGCAGCCTGCTTTCTGCGCATGCCACCGATATCGATTGTCGTTGCCTCTGCCATGCCTTTTAATTCCACAAAGCCTCCGACAAATTCATCTTTTCTTGGTCTGCGTTTTCCATAGCGCACAACCCACAATTCTTTCCTGCATGCATTTCTTTTTGCTTCCTCACTCGCTTCCTCACTCGTCTCCTCACCGGCTGCGTCTTCTCCATGCGCCTCCAGCATTTCCATTCGCTTCACCGGATCGGTTTCCTCATAAAACTGTGCTACCCATGTATTGTCCATTTTTCTATCCTTTCGCTCTCTTCTCACGCTATCTCACGCTATCTATACTTATTTTTCCTAATAACTTCTCCGGACTATTTTTCCAAGAACTCATCTACATTCTCCTCATCTACCTGACGGTATTCAGAGACATAATATCTGCCGTCCGTCAGCTGGCTTCGATACTTGTTGTCCCCGCGAAATACTTCCACAGACAACTTCGCAAGCTCACTTGCCTGGTCTTCATTGTCGTTGTAGACAGTTCCTTGCATCTGGCCGTTCTTGATCGCATTCAGAGCATCCTCCAGCCCGTCAATTCCGAAAATCACCGGCCAATCATTTCCTCTGTATCCGGCCTTTCTGCAAGCCTCCACAGCGCCCAATGCCATCTCGTCGTTATTTGAAATAACAAGTTCGATTTCTTTGCCATATTGCTGGATGAGACGGGTCATTCGATTTTCCGCCTGCCCACGGTTCCAGTCTGCAAACTGATAGCTTAATTTTTCTAATTTCACATCGTGTTCGATCAGTGTCTTTACTGCATAGTCCGTTCGGCTAATGGCATCCTGGTGACCGGCCTCACCTTCTAAAAGAACATACTGTATCTTGCCATCTTTGTTCACATCCACCTCCGGATGATTTTTAAGGTAGTTTGCAACAATTTCACCTTGCATTACGCCAGACTGCTCTGCGTCACATCCGACATAATATAGTTTCTCCCACTGCATAATGTCTTCTTTTACCGGCTCACGGTTAAAGAAAATGATCGGTATACTTTCTTGTTTCGCCATCCTTATAATGCGGGATGGCGCTGTTCTGTCAACGAGATTTACACAAAGCACGTCACATCCAGCGTCTATCATTTCTTCTACGATCTCATTTTGATCCTGCTGGTTATCATCTCCATTTTTCACAGACACGATAATCTTAAAATCTTCGGATTCCATTTCCTTGAAATTCTCTTTCAATTTATCTGTCATAGCATTGATAAATGGATCATCCTGGGTGTACGTTACGACACCAACTCGAAGAATATTATTGGACTTCGGCTTTTCCTTTTCACATCCAGATGCGAGAAGGGTGAGCATTAATGTAACTGCGATCACACGTTTATACTTTCTGTTTCTTTCATTTCTTTTACTCATAGGAATACATGAACCTTTCAATATTGTCATCTAAAGAAAATATTGGTTTGCTAAATATCTTTATATCTGTCTCATGACCTTTGATTCGATAAAATCTGCGGTTCAGTTTCTGCGCAATCTCTTCTACGCTCTTGTAGCCGACGGAATAGGTATCCGGAACGATAAGGCCGTTGAGCACTCCGTCATCAAGCAAGACGATTGCCTTTTCACTGCTGCCAATTCCATATATTTCTGCCTTGCTGTATGTGCCTTGCTCCGATTTCTCGCCAAACTCTTCCAACGCTTTCGAATCCAGCATGACTAGGGCGTCCACGTCACTTTTCTGGGCTACACTTTCACAGATGTCCTGTCCTTTTTGACGGTAATAGCACCAGCTGATTTCATTTTCGGTATCTTTAAGCACGTCTTTCAAACCTTTGATCATCTGACGATTTGCCGCAGACTCTCGCCAGTCGGCTACAATTCCTACCGTCTTCTTCTTTTTGCCAATCTGCTTTCCTAATGTTGTACCGATTTTATAATAATCCGGCCCGATCACTGCACCAAGCGATTTTTTCGCCGATTCCGAAGTCGCTTTATTCTGAGACGCCCTGTCTGAAGATTGCCCATTAATCAACTGCGTTCCGTTATAAAATTCATCCATAATAAGAATATACGGGATGCCGGAGCACTGCTTTTTGATCATTTTTTCGGTGTCCGCACCCGGCGCCGGGCAAATGATAAATGCATCGATATCATTATTTTTCTGTTCATTTATGATTTCTTTTTCCGTCTCCGTACTGTCAATCTTATCCGTATTACAGATGATCATATGAAGACCATTGATATCTGCCGCCTGCTTCAGGCCTTTTATAAGCGAATCCCAGCGGTTGTCACCCGATTCGGAGAGAATGACTGCCACTCGCTTCTCCGGCACATTTTTATCGAAAATCTTCAACACGAAAAACAATGCCAGCACAAGCAAAATCGTCTCCAGCACGAGGAAGGTTATTTTATTTTTTTTCATCTAAATTCCTCCCCTGCGTGTATTTTTGCATTTCCAGCATTTCCGCATTCTCAGGCGTATGCAAAATCGCCGGAATGTGGATTACAACTTTCGTTCCCTCATCCGGTTCGCTGTACACTTCCAGTCCATACTGCTCACCGAACATAAGCTTGATTCTCGAATGTACGTTAATAACACCTACGCCGGAACCTTGCTTTGGAACTTTATTATTATTTGTCAAAATATTTTCCAACACTTCTTCACGCATGCCCATTCCATTATCCTCAATGGAAATGTAAATGTCATCGCCTTTCTTCTCACCGCGCACGATGATCTTGCCGTCATCGTCCTCATCCATATTTCCAACGCCATAGTAAATTGCATTTTCCAAGATCGGCTGAATGACTAATTTTACAATGCAATATTTTTCAATCTCTTCATCAATCTGAAATTCCATCTTAAAACGCTCTTTATAGCGCACAAGCTGTATATTCATATAACTTCGGCTGTGCTGCAATTCATCCTTGATAGAAATAATTGTCTTTCCCCGGGACAAACTGACACGCAAAAGTTTCGCAAGCTCTGAAATCATAACGACAGCACCTTCATTTTTGTATGCCTCGATCATCCACGTGATCGACTCCAGCGTATTATAAAGAAAATGTGGATTGATCTGGCTCTGCAATGCATCCAGCTCGCTCTTTCTTCGCTCATTCTGCTGGCGGATGATCTCTTCCATCAAAGTCTCAATCTGCTCGTAAGACTTCTGAACGGAATATCCCAAATGTCGGATCTCCGTAGAACCTCCAATGTAAATGTCCGGTTTTCCACCGGCCTCATAGTCTTTTACGGACTCTTCCAGCTGGCGGATCGGTTTGGAAATCTTTCGGGAAACTAATCTATTTCCATAAAGGAGCATCATCAGAAGAATTGTGATCGTCGTAAATACATAGTAACGGAATCGATTGATGCTTGCAGTCTGCACACTCTCCGGCACAACACCGACAAGTTTCCATCCGGTATATGCAATACTTCCGACAACAATGCTTTCCCTATGGCCATCCGCATTGATGGAATACGTTCCATCTTCGTATTTGGCTGTTCCGACACTCTTTTCGTTAAAAAGCCCTCGGTCCATCTCTGCTCTTCTCGGATGGTAAATAATTTCTCCATTGCGGCTGATAAGATAATAGTAAATGCCTTCCGAAGAGTCATTGATCTGTTTTAACACATCCTCAATAACCGAATATTTCATATCCACTAAGAGGACACCACTTCGCGGCTTATCGCCGTCGTTGACATCCACATAGCGGCTCAGCGAAACAACTCGATGGAAACGGTAAGAACCATCCGCAAAAAGATTTTGGATATGCGGAACGGAGAAATGGATATTTTCAATTGCGTCCTCCGCATTCCGGTACCAGTCCTGCCTTGTTACGTCTATTTTCTTCTCCACCGATACCGGCTCAGAACTGATAAGTTTCCCATCACTTCCATACAGCGCCACGCTCTGCACCTTGTCCGAATTCGTTTCGTACAGAAGACTGAACTGCTCGGTAAATTCACGGCTGGAAATGTCAAATTCCTGAACTATATTGTAGTTCGCCGCATTGAAAATCTGACGCATATCCAAAAGGTCCGCATTTACACGGTCCACCATACTCTCTACGTTCGATTCTGTATTCGCAACCGCCATTCGATCAATGGCGAGCTTGAAACGGTGATAGAGCAAAAATCCCATAACAACGATCGTCACAACAGTGATCGCCATAAGCACCGACATGATGATCGACTGGATGTTGAGTGTTATATTTTCTTTTGAAAATTTTCTCAATCTGTTTTTCACGCTATTCTATTCCCTTCACGTGCATTATTTTTTCGCAGATGCCCGGTATTTGGAAGGTGAAACACCAAATTTCTTCTTAAATACGTAACTGAAATAGTTCGCATCCAGATACCCTACCTTCTCTGCGATCGTGTAACTCTTCTCATCTGTGTTAAGAACCAGGTCCTCTGCGATATCCATTCGGTAATCTGTCAGATAAGAAATAAAAGACTTTCCTACTTCTTTTTTGAAAATAGATGAAAAGTAAGAGTTCGACACACCAAGCTGTGTACACACTTCATCGAGCGAAATGTCGGCCTCCATATATCGGTCTTTCACAATGTTCTGGGCGTCTACGATCAGTCTTTTCGATGTATTATTTCTGGCATTCATAAGACAGTCGCTGATTGCCATAGACATATTGACCGTCCAGTTTGTAAGCAAGCTTTCATCCATCTGTGATACTTTTTCGTAAATATTTTGCGAATATCCGGAAATCTCATTGAAATCAAGCGCGTTATTTGTACAGAAGCGAACAAATCTGCTGACAATCTCTAATGTTGCCAGATTATGCTGGCTGATTGTCTCTGTATTTTTATAAATTTTCTCAATTTCCTTGTGTGCCATCTCCTTAATCTCTTCCGGATCACCGATACGGATCGCGCGAAGAAGCTCCTGCATGCTGATCTCTTCCGGCTGCGCTGTCTGCTTCTGCTCTTTTGGGACAATCTCTCCGATGTTGATGGCGCGCTTTGTACCATACAGCACACGATAAGAAATGGCATCTCTCGCCCCTTCATAAGAAATGCTGATGTCACGAAGGCTGTCGCACACCGTTCCGATTCCTGCCGTAACGACTGCTCCCATAATTCGATAAGCCCAACGGCAGAATCTGTCGCAGGCATCTGTCACCTGTGCCATCTTCTCCTTTGAATCAAGTTCCAAAATAAGAAGCGTATTGCCCATGTAAATAAATTCCTTGCATTCCCACTCTTCTACGAGCCGGTCTTTGATCTCGCGCTCTACGGACATGGAAAGAAGCAACGGATCCATTCCATCCGGCACATGATTTGCAGAAGTATGAAAGATCACACAGCAAAAATGCGGTCCTTTCATATCAAGCTGATACGCCTGTAAAAACCGGTCATAATCCTCTTCACCAACTCTTCCTTCGATAAGCGAAATAAGAAAATTCGACTGCAGCTTCGGCAGTGCCTCCTGAAAGTAATTATTTAATTTCTTTACATTCAATTTTTCTTCTCGCTCTCGATCCAGTGTCTCTTTCAAGTCCTCAAGACTTGCAGACAGTTCTGTCGAGTTGATCGGCTTCAACATATATTCTTTGATTTCTAAATGCACCGCTTCCTTTGCATACTCAAATTCATCGAAACCGGTACAAATCATAATGTAAATATTCGGATAATCCTCGTTCAGTCTTCTCGCAAGCTGCAGCCCGTTCATGTAAGGCATCTTAATGTCCGTAAGCACAACGTCCGGCTGGAGCTTCTCCACAAGCTCTAATGCTTTCACGCCGTTCGTTGCACTGCCCACAACCTTGAATCCAAGATCATTCCAATGAATCTTTTGCTCCATAATATCAATAACTTCCACTTCATCATCTACCAGAAGTACTTTATAACGCTCCATACTAATCCCCTTTACTTCCTTTGGTCATTCTGCCTTTTATTATAGCAGAATATGCCCTCGTGCAACATAGTTTTTATAGTTAATGATAATTTATGCCCGGGGGAGGCGCTGGCCCCCAAGACAACACCAATCAGCCCTCTACGCACACACAAAAAAGGAAGCTGCACTACCTGAACCAACCATACGGTTACACTCAATCATCATAGAGTTTCATCTTTTCCGAGGTCAACTGTCGGCTCTGTTTTTGCAATTCTGCGGTATTGATTTCTTTGTAGTCGCATTGCCTTTTGGAAGATACCCGTGACCAGGATGTCGGCAGTCTGGGCGAGCGTAATGTTTTGAATAAAATCTACAATGCTCTGGTGAAAAAATATAATCTGTCCACAAGCCTTGTTCTGTATGTTTTTGTGCATGATAAGAAAGAAAACTGATTCCACCGCATGGATCAGTTTTCTTTAAATAATGGCTACTTCATTTTTCTCTTTTTATATAATCCTACAATCAAACCAAGACTAACAATCGCTATTAAAAACCATGCTACTATGAATCTTTAAAACCATTTTCCCAGACCAGCTCATCATTTTTCATGTATTGAATTGGAAATATCGAGAACTTTGCTCCGGAAAGAGTCACTTCTTTATCCGAACTATTTCTCTCCTTGTAAATAATTTGAATGCTTCCTGTTCTGCTTCCTGCTTCTGCATGGATTGTTGAAATATCTATAAAACCACCGACAAGAAAAAGCATAACGAATAAAATAATGTGAATACTTTGGTGCTAGAATATAATCTGTATTTACTGATATCACGCTTTTCACATAAAGATGCTGTGCGATTATATGTAAAAAGGTGACTGTTCTTAATCAAAATAAAAATGGCGAAGTGCTTATCGTAACACTCCGCCGAAAGCCTCAAACGATAAAATCCAATTGACTTTAATGCCTTCTCTAGCCCCTTATCATACGATTATTATTGATCGTGTTTCTAAATGCATTACCATACCGATTTCAGTGTTCTCACACTCCATGTTGGGGAGTTATTAACGAAATCAAGTGCTTTCTTTGACTTAAATGAAAATGTAACCTTTTTAATTGTACTGTCTTTTACATTCTTATAAGTCTTTGTTGTTGATGCGTAAATCTTATTATCAACTCCAACTCCTACCTTCACTTTATAAGTTTTAAGCTTAAAAATACGATTGTTTACAACATATCCTGTAACTGTTACCTTGCCATTGTAATAACTCATTTTCCACGGTACAAATGTTGCTGTTGCATATGGCGTAATCGCATTTATATTCGGATTGATCCATCCTTGCCTCTTATACTTACTAGCAACCGGTTTCTTTGCCTTACTGGTCTTTGTAATCTTTGTATTCTTTGCGCAAACCGCTTTTACTTTATAAGAAGAAGTACTTGCTTTACTTCCACTATATACAAAGGTAATTCTTGTTTTTCCATTACTCTTAATTGTTTTAATCTTCTTATTTCCTTTGTATACATGCATAGTGGAAAGACCTTTACCCGCCTGTGTAGACGGTACATTTATTATAAGTTTTGCTTTTTTAGGTGCAAATTTAACACCTGAAACAGATGGTGTTTTAAAGCTTGCTGATTTCAATGTCCAATATTGGTTATCTATATATTCATATTCAGTTCCACTTGAATCTGCTCGTATAAGATGCACTGTATAATGCTTGGCCGTGCCAGGTTTTAATCCTGTAAGTTTAAAACTTCTCTGATAATTATTACTTCCTTTAATCACATATCTTTTAAAAAGTGATCCTTCTCCATTTTTTGTTGAGTAATTATAGACTTCTACGATATGTGCCGTAGCATAACTATAACTTGACGCATCAATGTAACCGATAAGCTGATCATATCGATCAGAACCCATTTGAAACTTGTAGTCCTTCGCCGCTACTGATTTAGTATATGCAGCCTGATCAAATATAACCCTATCACTATCCTTTAATGTAATTGCATCTCCTGCTGTTTTTGCCGATGCCGCATCTTTTGCAATTACAAGAACCATTCCTGTCTTAACACCAGTTATATCAATTTCTTTTGACTCCAAATCACGATATACAAGTGCTTTAATCTTGTTGGTAAAAGACCTACCATATATCATGCCGTCATCCTTATTATATGCCCATAAGGATTCACCCTGACCAGGTGCTTTTGTTGCTTCCATCTCTGCATTGATTTCTGAATATTCTTTTCCATTTGAAGACTTGACACTCCATGTGTACCTGTTTACTTTGCTAAATAAATTCTCAGTCTGTTCCGGATCTTTAATAGTCGGTGCTGTCAATTCCCTTGCTTCAAAATCACAATATGGACCATACTCCTCAAGTTGAAGATTCTTGTAAAGTTCATATCTAATCCAGAATTTTTCTCCTGGTTTTACATGTTTCAGATGTTCGCTCCTAATCTGATGAGTATGCACATATTTTCCTACATCTATTTCGCCGCCTATTAAAGCAACATACTCTTTCCCACTTGTACCATTCGTCCACGCAGTTATATCATAATCGTGAATACCCAAAACATCATTTGGATAATATACCGACAAATCTACCGTTACATTAATATCAAATGTATTATCCCCACGATTGATATATTCAATCTTTTTCAACGGAGACTTTCTCGTCGGTGTATAATTTTGTGTGTACGTCTCAGCAGCTTTTACATCTGTCTCCCCGGCAAATGAAAAAAATACAATCGCCAGAAGTGTTGCAAGCACTACAAATAATTTACTCTGTCCTTGTCTTTTTGTTTTCATATCATCTACGCCTCCTTTGCATAATACTTTTCAGGACAATTTTCCACTCATTAGAAGACAATCATCCATTTTGTCTGATAATTCAAGCACAATATATTATTTGTAAATAAAGTATAACATATATATTTCTTTTTCACCCCGTCCTAAAGGACAGTATATAATCAATTTCGCAGGAAATTATTCATTGTAGCAATGGATCCAAAAGTCACAAAACAACAAAACCGCAAGCAGCTTACGCCACTTGCGGTTTTGTTGTTTTTCAGGTGTTTTTAGGAAGCGTTACTTCGCTTTGATCACTTTTTTAATCTGCGGTCCCTGACCATTGCTCTTGCTTAATCCTGTATTCATATAAACATTCAGCTTCTTACCTGTCTGTGCTCCCTTTGGCAGCCATACAGTGTAGCTTGTCTTATTGCCTTTTGTCCATGTATCACCAATCCACATACCACCGATTTTCGGAACTTTCTTCTTCAAAGTAACTTTTACTTTGTATTTTGTCCATGTGTACGGTTTGTGATAAATCGGCGGATACCAGTAACCTCCACTCCAGTGTCCCGGAGATGTCCAGCCATTTACTTTTATCTTTTTCTTCTGTACGATCTTAATAGACTTCACAGCTGGTTTCACAGCAGATCCAGTCTTTACTGTCACTACATCAGACGGTGTACCGGTTGTTCCATTCGCATAAGCCTGTGTGCGGAACTTATAGGTTGTCAACGGCTTCAAATTCTTTATTTTCATCGCATCTGGGCAGTACATATATTTTACCGTTTTTACTGTTGTCCATTTGCCACCTTTATAAATCTGAATTCTGGCATTTGTACCCATCATCTTTGCTGATCCTACAGTTACTTTTGCATAATTATGGTAAGCTATTACTTTCGGTTTTTTAAATTTCTCTGCCGGTACGTAGAGATTCGTTGTATAAGTTTTTCCATTCTTTGTCTTGAATGTAAGCCAGCTCTGTCTACCAGCTTTAATATTGTATACCGGAACTTCACTATGTGTAACCTTATTGCTGTTGTGCTTCCATGACTTTCCGGAAATATGATCATATACTTCTACAATCTTGTCATCGGAATTTGCAGGTACCGTCTCAGCAACAACCTTTATATTTCCTAACTGTGATTTTTTCACTTCTTTATGAGAGCATTTAATCTTCTCAGCCGAAATATAGTCATGTCCATTCAGATTAAAATCAAAAATTGCCGGGTAATAAGCAGCATTACTTGTTGATATACATACATAATATGTTCCACGCGTTAACACCTTTGCTCCAGGCTCCCACGCCTCTTTGCCATTGTATTGTGAGGATCCTTCGCTATAGATTTGATTATTATTAGAGTCATAGACACGAATGAAAGTATGATTCTGTCCGAAATAAGTTGCTCTTTCTGTGTTAACAAGATGGAAGCTTGGATCAATCACTGCCCTGTCTGCAACATTAAACTTGTACCAGCGTTCATCTGTTCCCGTTCCTGTCAGACCTTCATAAAGACTGTACGGATGTCCGGATAACGGAATCTCATATGCTGTATCTTTTGTAAGACCAATCTCGTCTTCTTGGAATCCGATTTTTTGATCAATGTATTCTGCGCTGATAGTAATATCCGTATAAGCTGGTGCAGATGTTGTAAATTCCACTTCACAGGCCTTTTCTACCCACTGGCACGGATATAAATATAGTACATTTGCATCCTTTACTGCTGTAGCCATACGGCTGGCAACTTCATGACCGCCTATCCATAATTTCGTATTGTAATTCCGTATAGGAACATTGTGCGAAAATGTTACTTTCATCGGCCTCTGTGTATTATTTGTTACTTCAATATGCTGCTCAAGCCCATCTGCTCTCTCAAATTGTACTATTTGTGATTCTTCAGATTTAAATTCCACTGAGTGAGTAAGCGATTCCGCTTTCGCTCCAATACCAGCAGTGAACCAGCCACCTACAACCAGGGCGCACAACAGCAATCCTTTCATTAGATAGTTACATATTCGTCCCGATTTCCAGTTTTTCATAACATATCCCTCCTTCTTCTTTTCCAACTAAGTTACTGGTCTTTACCTCCTCAAACGACATAGTTTTCTTATAATAGATTATAACAGAGAGACAAAAAATAAAACCTGTCCACATGGACAGGTTTTCGTTATTTTTACTGAGAATTTTATCTGTCAGATAAGTATTATCTGAACATACAAGGAATATTATTGATTTTTTTCCTGACTGCTCGGTATGATGAAGTTCTTATTTGTCACTGCGATTGCAAGTCTCGTCTTATTTGCATATCCTGTTTTGGACAAAATATTCGAGATGTGAAATTTCACTGTTCGCAGCGAGATGTTCATCTGCTCTGCGATCTCACTGTATTCCAGCCCATCGCAGACATAGCGTAGCACTTCGATTTCCTTAGCTGTAAGCTCTGAACTGTCGGCAAGTCCCAACTGTACACTCGGTGTTTTATCCGGAAATACACGCTCTCCGTCCATCGTTCGAGCCATAACATCGTCCAGTCTCTCCGGACTGATATCCTTATACCAGAAGCTGTCTACTTTCGCATCTCTTGCCCGCTGCAAATATCCGACTTCCACCATGGAAGTTACGATAATGATTTTTATATTTGGAAACTCTGCCTTTATCTCTGCTGCCGCTTCGATCCCGTCTTTATTTCCGGACGTACATACATCCATCAATATAAGATCGATACGCTGTCTTCTGCATATGGCAAGTGCAACATCTGCCCCATTTACGCTGGCAGAAAGCGTATAATTGTCACTTTCTGAAATGACTCTCTCCATATTTTCACGAGGCATCCTCTGATCCTCAACGATTAATACCTGTTTCATACTCTCTCCTTTTGAAATGCAATCGTCAATGCAAAATACGGAAATGACTGTATCTGCATTTCTCCGCCATAGTCAAATACATGTCTGGAAATATTATACAATCCGCCTTTTGGAACAATCTCTTTATCCGGTGTCTCTCCGTTATTCGTGATACGGATGCGACATTGCTGATTTTCATTCTGCATCTCGATCCAAAGCTTTGTCGCACCGGCATGGCAGACGCCATTTGTCAGACACTCGCGCATTGCAAGGACGCAGATATTAGCCAGTTCCTCTGACTCCGGCAATGTTCCCTCGCACACTACCTCCACGCCAAGTGTCTTTGCATCCTGCAGAAATCTTTCAAAATCGCCTTCTTCCAGCGGATACTGGTTGTCATTCCAGATTGCATTTACGGCCTGCCGAAGCAAGCGCACCGCATCTTTATAATCTGCGTTCTCCTGCGTCAGACTCTGGCGGATCGCAGTAAGACCGGCGCCCATCTGATCGTGAAGCTTTGTCTTTGCCGCAAGCACTTCCCGCTCACGTGTCAGAATCAATACATTGTCCGACAGATAGCGGAGTTCTTTTGATATTTCTTTTAACTTTTCGGTCTGCTTTGTCAGATTTATTTTTTCCTCATATTGTTTCGTAATGTCCAGAAAAATAGCTTCTGTATATACCTTTCCCTTTCGATCTGTCACTTCATTTTCCCGATAGCTCCATGCCTTCCCGTCAGGGAAAAGGTAAATTTCTTTGTTGTTGATCCGACTCACACCGTAGCGCTCACATTGCTGAAGCGCTTCTTTTAATTCTTCTTGCTTTTGCAGATCTCTGTGAGTGAGCGTCTGAAAA
>OGZE01001580.1_pt1 | contig 12814 bp, 9 predicted proteins | sample 1576731 | NCBI WGS metagenome assembly OGZE01 (sample SAMEA3541503, study PRJEB24748) | human gut metagenome | biome: human gut; feature: human-associated habitat; material: faeces | place: China | collected 2012 | reverse complement strand
GGCCTTCTCGCCGTTCGAGAGCGTTTCTCCGCCTTCAGGGCGATCGATTTTTTTAGGTAGGCGTTCTCCGCCTCGAGCCTCTTGATCCTGCGCTCGAGCTCTTGCTCGCGCGTCGTCTCCCCGGACGGGGAGCCGGACCCCCTCGGCCTCCCCCTGGGCTTTGGCCTGAGCGCCTCCGGGCCCTCCTCCCTGTAGGCCTTCAGCCATTTCTTGAAAGGGCTTGGCGAGGCTATCCCGAACTTCTCCATGGCCTCGGGCTTCGTCATGCCCTCGTCGACGACCGCCCTGACGGCGGCCAGCTTCGTCTCGAACGAATAGGCGGTGTGTTTCTTTCCCATCATGGCCAGAACCTCGATACCAGCAGACCTGTAGGTGCACAGCCATTCTCTCACGGTTTCCTCCGGCATCCCGAGAAGGGCCGCGATCGCCGCGCGGCCGTGCCCCTCGTCGTGCAGCTCTGCCGCTCGCAGCCTCATCCCGACGTCGTACAAAGCGTTTCCAGCCATAAAAAAGCCTCCCATTTCTTGTGTCCAAGAAATGGGAGGCAGTTCATCGTCCGCTTTCCGGGGGCTTTTTGTTGTTGCGCGCATCCACGCACATATTCAAAACCTCTCGCACAGATAAAATCAGATTTCCAATTGCCTGGCAGCTCTATATGACCCTGTTTTTGGGTACATTGTTGTCCCGATATTGAGCTTGGGGGATATATGAAAGATGAGACGAGGAGCCAAGAGGACTCGGCCCAAGATGCAGAGGCATGTGCCGAGGCCCTGGAGAGCCTAGACCGAGTTTCGCTTGGCGAGATTGCGTTTGACGATTCGGGCGTTGACGTGCAGGATGAGCCGGAAGCCGAGGCGCAGTCCGATGATCAGGATGCAGACGATGTTGAGCCTGCCGAAGATGAGGCAGATCACGAAGACACCGAAAGCGAGGCCGGCAACCAGCCCGAATCCGACACGGGCGAGGAAACCGTCTTGCTCAACAGCTTGCCAGCCGAGGATTCGCTGACCCGTGAGCTCCCTGGCCTAGGTTCCGCACCAGCCGTGGACGAGACCATCGCCATGGGCGATATTCCCCTGCCGTCCGTTCCCTCGGCACGCGAAGCCGAGGTTCGTCATCGTAAGATGTCGCCCAAGCGCCGCAACCTAATGGTTGCCGGCGTTGTGGCCGTCGCGCTCGTCGCCGGCGGTGCAGGCTATGCTGCCTGGAACGGATATCAGCAAGAGCAGGCTGCCGCTGTCGCCGCCAATGCCCACACGATGATGTCAGTGCAGATTGGCGTGCATGCCGCTGGCCTCGACTGTTCCACTGGCTCCAAGATTCCCGTACAGGTGAGTGGGCAGGATTCTGACGCCTCCTCCGTGAGCGAAACGCTCTATGTTGACGAGCACGGCCGCGGCATCAAACTGCTGCCCGGCGATTACACGCTCTCCATCGCCGCCTCCCCCATCGCGGCCGACGGCACCATCTATACCGTCCCGACCACCAAGACGCAGGTCACCGTTAAGAGCGATGGACAGGATTTAAGTGCCCAGGCTACCTTTAAGCTCAAGGTGCCTTCGGCCGACACGGTAACCGACGACCAGATCGATGCCGCCGCCAAATATGCCGAGGAGGGCGGTTGTAGCTCTGCCGCGGCCGCCAAGATACTTCAGCAGGCGGCAACCGCTCGCCGTGATGCCGCCGCCAACGCCGTGAGCGCAAGCGAGGCGCAGGCAGCCCGCGACGCCGATGCTCGGCATAAGGCAACGAACCTGTATCAGCTCGATATTCCCGTTGAGTGGTACGGCAAAGTCGCAACTTGGCAAAACGGCAGCACGCTATGCATCTATCTTGCCGGCGACAGCAATACGCCGATTGTGACGCTCGTCGCGGTGCGCGACGGCGAGAGCTTTACGCCCGATGAGGGCGATACGGTTTTGGGCACGGCAAACCTTGGTAACGGCTACACAGTCTACGCCAGCGGCCCCGTCTATCCGTATGTGGTGCCCCAGACCATCAACGGGCGGACGCAGAATCCCGTGTCGACCTACCCCATGGACACGGCCATTGAGCTTGTCGAGCTCACGACCGGCAACCGCTACACCTACAGCCAGATTAAGAACGTGCTGGTCGGCAAAGACGGCAATGCCGACGCTGCCACCAAGCTCGAGTGCGACTACCTCGCCCAGATTCTGCTGCCGAGCATCAAGGCCCAGGACTAGCCGGGCGCATCATGGTGCTCCCCAACCGTGATGAAGGGGCCAGGAGGTCCTGGCCCCACAGATCCGTAGATGATTAGGCAAGGAGCCACTTCCATGCGGGAACAACGTGTACCACACCGTGCTCGCATGGAATATCGGCCTGCTCATCCATGGTAACGATTGCCGACTCACCAAGATCGAACTGGGCCATCGAGGCATCAAGCGCGGCAATTTCGCGCTCGCGCGTTTTCTCACTTGCCATCTCCACACTAACCTGGATCAGGCTATAAGCCCGCATGAGAAGTGCGTCCCCAGCCACAAAGTCCACCTCATGGCTTTTGCTCTTCTCTTTGATCAGCAGGCGGCAGACCGATCCGATCCTCACCGCGGGAGTCCTTCTTCTTAGCGCGTTGAACACTGCGGTCTCGAGCCTCTGGCCCTGGTCCAATGCCGATGCGGGAGAGAATGCTCCAAACATCGCGGGATCGACAGCGTAGACCTTAGACGCAGACCGCATGTTATTTGCCAGTGAACGCGTGAACTCCGGCACGGAGAACAGCAGGTAGGCATCCTCATAATACTCAAGTAAGTCGCTGAGCGAATTACGACTGACGGGTATCTGCCTGCTCTTGAACTCGTTGTACACTTTGTTCACCGACAGCTCTCGTCCCGAAGATGCCATACACCGCGTTAGGAACAGCGATGCCAGGCGAGGGTTCTTGACGTCGTAACGCTCAACGACGTCCATAGCGACCGTTCGCGAAGCATATTCCTGTAGCAGCTGAATCGCGTCTGCGGGCGTCTGCTCAAGCGTCGCGATGAATCCCCCTCGTTCAAGATATCCGATCAGATGATGTCGAAGCAGCGCTGCATCGCTTGGGGAAAAGGTCGCATCTGGCTCGAAAACGCTCCCCGTCTTATATCGAACGTATTCCGAAAAGCTCAACGGAAAAAGCTCTCGTATAAGAGAACGACCCCTGAATTCGCTCTTAAGTTCTGAGGACAGCATCTTAGAAGAAGATCCCGTCACATAGACGGTCGCTTTCTCCGTATCGACTACACGCCGCAAAAACGCACCCCATTCGGGAATTTCCTGGATCTCGTCAAAGAAAATGTAAGCGCCCTCGGTTCGAGCAGCAGGATGCAGCGCATAGAACGTGTCGAGCACGTCCGCCAGCAGCGATGGCTCATACGGGCGCAAGCGCTCGTCCTCAAAATTAAAGTAAAGCATCCGGTCAAGCTCGACGCCCCGGCCCCGAAGCCGCAGCATCTCCTGATACAGGCGATACGTCTTTCCACAACGGCGGGCCCCCACAACCACATTTACGATGTTGTCGCGCTTTGGCTCCTGTGGGTTTCCCAGATCAAGGTCTCGCTCAAAGACCTGTGGAACCCCCTGCTGTTCAAAGTCCTTTATTTTCTGGGCGATCAAGTCGTTGAATGCCATGATTCTCCAATCTTGCTCTCTAGCTAATCAAAATTATACTGATTCTTGATTAGTAAAAGAGCAAGATTACGTGCAACTTGATTAATGGAGAATCAAGTTTTACTGTTGCCGAGCATCAAGGTCCAAGACTAGCAGCCCACGACGCCCAAATTAGCTACTTAACGCCAGGGGTCGGCCTCGAACATCGGCTCGCGCTCGGGGCGGCGATCGCTGTAGGGATCGTAGCCGTCGTCGTCCTCGTTCTCGGCACGGATGTAGGGGTCGCGCGGCTTGGGTGCCGGCTTAGGCGCAGGCTTGGGTGCGGCGGGTGCGGCATCGGTCGCCGGCGTGTTCGTCTTATTCTTGTCTATCATCTGCATATCTCCTCGCCATGTACTCATGCTCAACATCATCGATTGTCGCACGAAAAAGGGCGGCGGACCCATTGGATCCGCCGCCCTTGGCGTTTAGAGACGGCTGGTAGATTTTAAGGCATGTCCCGAAAATCTACTCGGCGTCGGGGACCTCGTAGGTGGCCGTCGGCGTGTTGTCGCACACGACGGTAAAGCCGCCGTCCTTGTCGACATCGACCGTCACCTGATCGCCCTCGCGCACCGTGCCGTCGATGATAGCGGCTGCGATCGCATCCACGACCTCGCGCTGGACCAGACGCTTGAGCGGACGGGCGCCAAAGACCGGGTCCAGGCCGCCCACGGCAAGCATCTGCTTGGCCGCCGGGGTGATGGCAAGCGTCATGCGCTCCTTGGCCAGACGTGCGCGGACATCGGCGAGCTGGATATCGACGATCTTTTCGATCTGCGCCATACCGAGCGGATGGAACACAACGATATCGTCGATACGGTTGAGGAACTCGGGGCGGAAGGTCTGAGCCATGGCCGCGTCGACCTGGTGGCGCATCTCTTCCTCGTCCTTGCCCGAAAGATCGGCGATGGCCTTAGAGCCCACGTTGCTCGTCATGATGATAATCGTGTTCTTGAAGGACACTTGGCGACCCTGGCCATCGGTTAGACGGCCATCGTCGAGCACCTGCAGCAGCACGTTAAAGACATCCGGGTGAGCTTTCTCCATCTCGTCGAGCAAGATCACGGAGTACGGACGACGGCGCACGGCCTCGGTGAGCTGGCCGCCCTCGTCGTAGCCCACGTATCCCGGAGGCGCACCGATCAGACGCTGGACGCTGAACTTCTCCATGTACTCGGACATGTCGATACGCACGAGCGCGCGCTCGTCGTCAAACAGGCACTCGGCCAGCGCCTTGGCGAGCTCGGTCTTGCCCACGCCGGTGGGGCCCAGGAAGAAGAAGCTGCCGATGGGCTTGTCCGGATCGGAGAGTCCCGCGCGGCTGCGGCGCACGGCCGCGGCGACGGCAGACACGGCCTCGTCCTGGCCGATAACGCGCTTGTGCAGCTCGCCCTCCAGGCCTTTCAGCTTGTCGAGCTCGCCCTGCATCATCTTGGAGACGGGCACGCCGGTCCAGGCGCTCACGACCTCGGCGATCTCGTCGGAGGTCACCTGCTCGTTGAGGCCCTCGCCGTTCTGCTCCTTTTGCGCCTCGAGCGCGGCCTCGGAATCCTGAATCTGCTGCTGCAGACCCGGAATCACGGAGTAGCGCAGCTCGGACGCGCGGCCCAGATCGCCGTTGCGCGTCGCGCGTTCCTCTTCGATCTTGGCCTCATCGAGCTGGCCTTTGAGCTCCTGAACATGATCGATGGCGTTCTTTTGGTTGAGCCATCCGGCCTTTTGCACGTTGAGCTTTTCCTGGACCTCGGCAATCTCCTGGCGCAGGGCGTCCAGACGCTCCTTGGAGGCATCGTCGGTCTCCTTCATGAGCGCCTGCTCCTCGATCTGCAGCTGGGTGAGCTGGCGCGTGGTGGCGTCGATCTCGACCGGCATGCTGTCGAGCTCCATGCGCAGGCGGCTTGCGGCCTCATCGACCAGGTCGATGGCCTTGTCGGGCAGGAAACGATCGGCGATGTAGCGATCGGAGAGGTCGGCGGCGGCCACGAGCGCGCTATCGGTGATGTGCACGCCGTGGAAAATCTCGTACTTCTCCTTGAGGCCACGCAGGATGGAGATGGTGTCCTCGACGGTAGGCTCGCTCACCATAACGGTCTGGAAACGACGGGCGAGCGCCGCGTCCTTCTCGATGTACTTGCGGTACTCGTCGAGCGTGGTCGCGCCGATCGCGTGCAGGTCGCCACGGGCGAGCGCAGGCTTGAGGATGTTGCCGGCGTCCATGGAGCCCTCGGTGGCACCCGCGCCCACAATGGTGTGGAGCTCATCGATGAACAGGATGACCTTACCTTCCGATTTTTGCACTTCCTTGAGCACGGCCTTCAAGCGGTCCTCGAACTCGCCGCGGTACTTGGCGCCGGCGACCAGCGCGCTCATGTCGAGCTCGATGAGGTCGCGGTCGCGCAGGGTGCTCGGCACGTCGCCGGCCACGATACGCTGGGCGATGCCCTCGACGATGGCCGTCTTGCCGACGCCCGGCTCGCCGATGAGCACGGGGTTGTTCTTGGTGCGGCGGGACAGAACCTGGATGGTACGGCGAATCTCGTCGGTACGACCGATGACCGGGTCGAGCTTGCCGGCACGGGCGAGGTCGCAGATGTTGCGGCCGTACTGCTCCAGCGCTTCAAACTGGGTCTTGTCCTCGGCAGACGTCACGCGGTCATCGCCGCGCAGCTCCTCGTAGACCTGCTCGATACGCTCCTTGGTAACGCCGGCGTCGCGCAGTACGCGGCCCGCCTCGCCCTTGTCCTCGGCAAGCGCCATCAGCAGATGCTCGGTCACCACAAAGCTGTCGCCCATCTTGGTGGCCTTCTTCTCGGCCTTTTCGATCACGCGGACGAGCTCGTTGGAAAGACCCATCTGCTGGCCTTCGCCCGAAACCTTGGGCGCGCGGTCGATGGCGTCCTGGGCGGAGCGCGCAAGCTGGGCCGGGTCGGCACCGATGCGTTCGATGATCACGGAGATATTGCGCTCGCCGGTACCGAGCAAGGCAGACAGCAGGTGAATCGGCTCCACCGCGCCGGCCTGCGCATCGGCAGCCGTGCTCATGGCGGTCTGCAACGCCTCGCGCGACGTCATTGCTAGCTTATCGATTCTCATGGAATCACCTCTCTTGGGGCGGCCGCTCTACGGGGCGGCTTCACGTTGTTCGAGAAGTATTGTTGCCAGGTTTGTACGATCTTATACACAAATCTAAGTCTCTATATATAAGATTTTCTGAGTGATTGAGAGATAGGGAGCAGGCACGCTCACCCGCTACGGCCTCGTCCCCTTACTATCTCAATCTGTAACATCTAGCGGCTGTTTATGGCTCTAGATGTTACAGATCGAGACGAAATGACCAGCGGCACCCGTTTGTCTCAATCTGTAACATCTACTCGGCAAATAGAGCTCTACCTGTTACAGATTGAGACAAACAAAAGACACCCGAATCGAAAATCTAAATCTGTAACACCAGGCCCACTTTTAGCGGCCAAGATGTTACAGATCGAGACAGACCGAAAACCACCACAAAGAGGACAGGCACCTTTGTGGTGGTCGCGGTCTCTACTCCTTCGCCGAACCCGTACTTCCCGATTCGACGGTCCAGGGCATCTCATCCTCGAACAGCCATGTACGGGCAGACCCACTATCGCGTGCAGTCTGCGGGTCAGGCAAGCAGGTCTGTTTATAGGCATCTTGGATACACTGACCCATAAAATCGTTGAGCTCGGTCTGGTCGCCCTCCATGACATAGGCGACATCGCCGTCCATGATGTAGATGCCCGGACCCTCATTGCCCTCGTAGCCCGGATCGTACGAGACATCACATAACTTTGCGCCGTTTGCAGTGTCCAGCTCGATGGAAGAGTGGCATCCGCCAACCATGTCGTTCGCTTTTGCCCGATAGGACGCATGTCCGTACCAACGCTTAAATGTTTTGCCCTTGAGTCGCTCGGACGCCCTATCGATCAGGCTTGTATCCGTGGTATAGCGCATGGCCCCAAGCTGAATACGCGGATAATTGCTAATACCCAGCACAGCCGGCTGCTCATCAAAATCAACGGTAATGGTCTCGGGCTTGTCGTCGCCGGTCAGAAGTTCGACAGATTGAGTCACAGGCTTGACCACCGGCTCCGTCACCGCAGCAGGTAGAAACGCCATGCCGACAGTGCCCATGCCAACCACGGTAATCGCAAGCGCCAAAACAATCAATCCAATACGGGCAGGACTTCTCACAGCAAAGCACCTCGCAACGCAAACCTTCGCTACCTGCACTAATGATATCGCCAGCCAGCACTATTACCAAAAGAAGCCGCGCCCTCCTCACCACCACAAAGGGGACAGGCACCTTTGTGGTGGTTTTAGACGCTAACGGTCGACCATCTCGCGCCATGAGATTAAACTTGAATTGTTCTCTGAACATATCCATTTCTGCCTATCCTCAACAGATCTTTGTCTCGAGGAGCGCATATGAAGCCGTCTCATTCCACCGGTCGCAACGTCATTACCATTTTCGCCATACCCATCGCGATGTTCTTCTTTATCGTCGTCACGCCCTTTTCCCTCGGTATCGCCTCGCCCTTCGACTTATGCGGAATGGTCGACGCCGGCTCGCGTGCCACCTCGCTCTCCTTTATCTGTCGCGGCGTGTTTTACGAAGATGGAATTCCCACCGGAATTTGGCGGTCAAAGTTGCCACTGCTCGGTCAGATCGACGGATGCTCCCCCTATTTCTGCCTTGGACCTCAGGCGCTAAACTATCTAATCGACGACCAGCCACTCGACTCCATCACCCTCGCCTACGACTACGCACCAAACACCGATGAGCGCCACATGAACCAAGTCCTCGACAAGATGCTTGGACAGTGCGGGCTCACCGAGGAGGCCGGTCGAACCATCTATAGCAACCAGAAATTAAAGCGAACAGAACTCCGCCGTGTCGGAAAAATCAAAGGGCGAAACGGGGCCGCCTACTGGGATGCCTGGGCAACACGCGACAAGGGCGAATTCGGACACAGCACCTATATGGTCACTGTCTACACCAAAGACGGAATTAAGGACAATGTTGACGATTTCGCGTCATCCAAACTCGGCATCCCCAAAACAACCAAACCCGTCAACCCGGATGAAATCCTGTAGGGACATTTATTGAACTGTCCCTCAACGAGCGCGGCAATATCGAGCTCGCCCCACCACCACAAAGGCGCTTGTCCCCTTTGTGGCGGTTTTCGACAAAAAGAAGCCGCCCCATTAAGAGAAGCGGCTTCAAGCAAGTCTATTTTTGGCGCCCCTCAAGACCCAACGAGAACGCAGAAATGTAGCCCGGGGCTTACCCTTTCCCGAACGCGACCCTCGCGAAGCGCGTGAGCGAGCGGGAAAGGGTAAGCCCCGGGCGGACAATTAAGTGCGTTACTCGGCAGCGGCCTTGAACTTGTTGTAGTTGATCAGGCAGCCGGCCTTGACGATGGCACGCTCCTCGGCCGTCATATCGGCAATATAGAGCTCAATCTGCTCGACCGCACCATCGGCGCGCACCACGTAGGCGGCGATGTCCTTTAGGTCGCCGTCGAGCGCGGCGCGGATACCCGGCACAAAGACGTAGTCGCCCACCTCAAAGTTGGGCTCGGCCTCCATCTGAAAGGGCACCATGCCCCAGTTCATCACGTTGGAGCGATAACGCTTGGTGGCGTACTCGTGGACGATGTTGGCCAGGCCGCCGATCACGCGCTGGCAGCTCGCGGCCTGCTCGCGAGCAGAACCGTCACCGGGCTTCTTGGCATAGAGCATGGAGCCGTACTCGGTCGCCTTGGCATCGGCCGCGACACCCGCGCCGGCCAGTGACTCAAACACGCCGGCAAGCTCGGTATCGAGCGCGGCCAGGTCGCCTGCGGCCTCGCCGGCCACGCGGCGCTTTTCTACCGCGTCAACCTCCTTGGAACGGCCCACGTAGGCCGGGTCGCGGCGGCTCAGCGTAAACTCGGCCAGGCCCAGCGGGTTGGAGCGGAAGGAGCTCGTCTCGCCCGAGGGAATGAGCTCGTCGGTCGTAGTGACCGGGTCCATGATCTTGGAGCAAACCTTGAGCAGGATATCGTCGCCGAGCGGCTCCATCGCGGGCCACGGCTTGATGTTGGGGCCCTCGACCAGCTCGTCGGCGGGCTCAGCCTTGCCAAAGCCCCAGTACACGCGCTTCTTGTAGGGAGCGTCGTCGAAGGTGTACTCGCAGGCCTCGTCCCAAGTCTCCTCGGGTAGGTCGGTCGCCGGCGTCAGGACGCCGCCGTTGGCAGCCGTCGCCGCAATGGAGCGAGCGTCCATCAGAGCCACGGCGCTCAACTGGCCATTGCCCGGCTTGGAGCCCTCACGGTTGGGGAAATTGCGCGTGGTGTGGCGGATGGACAGGCCGTTGTTGGCAGGCGTGTCGCCGGCGCCAAAGCACGGGCCGCAGAACGCCGTGCGCACGATCGCACCGGCCTCCATAAGGTCGTAGATATAGCCGCGACGCGTGAGTTCGAGCGCCACGGGCTGGCTCGTGGGATAGACCGACAGCGAGAACTCGCCGCAGCCGGTGTTGGCGCCCTTGAGCACGCGGGCAGCCTGGACCACGGAGTCGTAGTTGCCGCCCGAGCAGCCGGCGATAACGCCCTGCTGCACGCGCAGTTTGCCGTCGACGATCTTGTCGAGCAGGCTAAAGTGTGTCTTGCCCTCGCCGATCTTGGCGGCCTCGAGCTCGACCTCGTGCAGGATGTCCTCGAGGTTCTCATTGAGCTCGTCGATCTCAAAGCCGTTGGAAGGATGGAACGGCAGCGCGATCATGGGCTTGATGCTCGACAAGTCGACCTCGACGCAGCCGTCGTAGTAGGCGACATCGGCGGGCTTGAGCTCGCGGTAGTCGTCGCCGCGGCCGTGCATGGTCAGGAATGCGTGCGTGTCCTCGTCGGTGGCCCAGATGCTCGACAGGCAGGTGGTCTCGGTGGTCATGACGTCGACGCCGTTGCGGTAGTCGGTCGTCATGCTCGAGATGCCGGGGCCCACGAACTCCATGACCTTGTTCTTAACGTAGCCCTTGGCAAAGACGGCGCGGATGATGGCGAGCGCCACGTCGTGCGGGCCGACGCCGGGGCGCGGGGCACCCGTGAGGTAGATGGCAACGACGCCGGGATAGGCGACATCGTAGGTGTCGCGCAGCAACTGCTTGGCCAGCTCGCCGCCGCCCTCACCCACGGCCATGGTGCCTAGGGCGCCGTAGCGGGTGTGCGAGTCGGAACCCAGGATCATCTTGCCGCAACCGGCAAAGTTCTCACGCATAAAGGAGTGGATAACGGCGATGTGCGGCGGGACGAAGATGCCGCCGTACTTCTTGGCCGCGGAGAGGCCAAAGACGTGGTCGTCCTCGTTGATGGTGCCGCCCACGGCGCACAGCGAGTTATGGCAGTTGGTGAGCACGTAGGGCAGCGGGAACTGCTCCATGCCCGAGGCACGCGCCGTCTGGATGATGCCGACAAAGGTGATGTCGTGGCTCGCCATGGCGTCGAAGCGAATCTTGAGCGCCTCGGGGTCGCCGGACGTATTGTGTGCCTGGAGGATCGAATACGCGATGGTTCCGCGTTTGGCATCCTCGGGCGCCTGCGTAATGCCGCGCTCGGCAGCCTCGGCCGCAGGCACGACCTCGCTGCCGCCGCGCAGGTAGATGCCGTCCTCGTACAGCTTGACCATACTGTCTCCCACTCTGCCCAAAAGATTTGGGCGCATAGCATACATTCGTTCAATATCGTGCCATAGAACGGTTGCGAGTTGGTTACGAATCTGCACGTTCACTTTATCTAGGTAAAGTAAAGGACGTGCCGGTCGAGGGCCGGAAGATTTTGTGCAAGAGCGTCCCTTTCGACTAGTCATTTAAGAACGTCCCCAATGACTACCGTGCCGCACTCCGGCAACGCCGATGTTTTGGCGCGGATAGCGAAAGCCCACCAGAGCGAGCAAGGTGACGTGAAAGAGGAGGGAAGCGTACTTCGGTACGCGACCGACGATTGAACGTCAGATTGCCGCTCTGGCGGGCTTGCAGCGTCGAGCCGTTACGCGGTTTGGTAAAACCGCGTAACTATAGGTCTCCGCCGGCGCCCAGTAGCTTGCGCATGACTTGCTCGGGGTTAACCGAGCCATCGCGCGGGGCCAGGGCGGTGATCTTCTTCTGCATCTTGTACTCGTGCAGCTCATCCTCGAGCTGGCGCACGCGAGCGCGGAGCTTCTCGTTCTCGCGCTCGCGCTCCTCGGCACGCTCCTTCATATCGAGAATGCGCACCACGCCGGCGAGGTTGATACCCTCGTCAGTCAGCTGGTTGATGAGCTCCAGACGCTCGATATCGGCACGCGAATACAGGCGCGTGTTACCGCCCGAGCGCTGGGGGTTCACCAGGCCCTTAGACTCGTAGACGCGCAGAGTCTGCGGATGCATGCCGGTCAACTCGGCCGCCACGCTGATCATGTACAGCGGTTTGTTCCTATTGTCCTCGGCCATGCTACCTGACCCCTTTCCGTCTCGTTATCGTCCATCATAAGCCCGCGGGCGCGGGCGCGCGCCGCGACCTTCCTAGTACGTCGCCTTGTAACGGTTGACCTTCTCGCGATAGTCGCGCGTGTCGGCCTCGCGCAGCTTGGTCATGGCATCGCGCTCGTCATCGGATAGGTTCGTGGGGACCTGCACCTTGATCTCGACGAGCAGCGCGCCCGTACGGCCACGGTGCTTAACGTCGGGCGCTCCCATCTCCTTAAAGCGGAACTTCTTGCCCGTCTGAGTACCCGCGGGCACTTTCAAACGGACCGTCGCACCGCCGGGTGTGGGCACGTCCACCGTGCAGCCGAGCGCCGCCTCGTAGACCGAGACCGGTACCTCCATGGTCACGTCGGCGCCTTTGCGCTTGAACAGCGGGTGCTCCTCCACATGCGTGGTCACGACCAGGTCGCCGCGCTCGCCACCCGCAACGCCATACTCGCCGCGACGCTTGTAGCGTAGCTTGCCGCCATCGACCGCGCCCGCGGGCACCGAGACCGTGATGGTCTGCTGCTCGCCTGTCGAGGGAATGCGATAGGTGACCTTGTGCGTCACGCCGCGAAACGCGTCCTCGGCCGTCACATCGACGGTCAGCGATAGGTCGCCGCCCTTGCGAGCGCGGCTGCGACCCGCGCCGGCACC
>OGZE01001575.1_pt1 | contig 12823 bp, 8 predicted proteins | sample 1576731 | NCBI WGS metagenome assembly OGZE01 (sample SAMEA3541503, study PRJEB24748) | human gut metagenome | biome: human gut; feature: human-associated habitat; material: faeces | place: China | collected 2012 | reverse complement strand
TAGCTAGCGTTCATCCTGAGCCAGGATCAAACTCTTCATTGTAAAAGTATTGTTATATATCCCGTAAGGGATAATATTAGCTCTGTTCAGGATGTCGAAAATTTATTGACGGTCATTTTTTCATATACCTATATAATAAGTATTGACGGTTCTAAATTTACTTGTACTACTTGTATTGTTTATCAATTTTTCAAAGAACGCTTCTTTTCGATTGCGCTTCGTTTCAAAAGCGGGTGCAAAGGTAAAAGGTTTATTTTAAAACACCAAATGTTTTTGGAAGTTTTTTTTAAAATGTTTCTTTCGAAGGGAAATCTTAAACTATCTATAGATAGGAAAAGAACCAAGAAAAGAAACTGCCTTTTCTTTGCGAATCGGACGGCAAAGATAACTACTTTTTAAGTATATAACCAAATAAATTCGGAAATATTTTTCGGGTAGATCTCTTAAGCGGATCCGAGCGCTTTTGCAACATGTCAATTTCAATAGGCTTTCCCTCTCTTGGAAAGCGGGTGCAAAAGTACGCGATTTACTAATACAAGGCAAATTATTAAAGGTCTTTTTTTGAATAAAAAGTGAATTTTATTGTAAGTGACTGAGGAATAGAGCTGTTGTTAAACATGTTTTTTGAAGAGGGAGGGAAAGGAAAAAAGGGGGACACATTATTATAATATAGAGGGAAAAGAAGAAAGAAAGAAAGAAAGAAAACCAGGAGGACAAAAAGGGGAAAAGCGGGATACGGACAGACGAAAAAAGGGAAAAACAAAACTTAGTCAAGGGATTTTATTATTCTCAGAAACACCTGTAAGGAATCAGGCGAAAACATAAAAAGTTGCTGGCAGGGTTGTATCCTTGTCAGAAGTATCTGTAAAAAAGAGGAGGATTTCACGGGATACAGTCTTTTCAGTACTCTCCGGTTGCGACAAGATTGAGTAGAGAAATCGGAAATCCAGCGGCTTTTGGCGTTAACATTGTTAATGCGATTGAGGGAACATTTGTTTTAAGAGCGGAAATAACAAAGCTTTTACATTTAAAAGGTTTGTTATTTGAAGACAAAAGACTTGATTTAACACAGCGTTAAATCAAACGACGGAGAAGGAAGAGGATAAAGGCAGGAAAATATTGGAAATGAAGGAGATGGAGAGGAGAAGGATTATTTATCGAAAAAAGGGATACAAGGCGGACGGAAAGGGATAGTTGCGATTCGGGTAAGTATGGCTGCAAGGGATTTTCAAAAATGCTACGGGAAGTGGAAACCAGAGGGGGCAGTACCTTTAAAACAAAAGGCGAACTGGTTTTAAACCAAATAAAGTGAGCGTACAGGGGGCTGTGGAGCCGATTTTTGCCAGACAAGGAAACGGTTCAGAAGAAAAACATCAAAAAAAGATATACGGATTTGAAAGAGAGAGAGCAAGCAAGAAAGGAAGAGAGAGGAAGGGATAGCGATAATATTGCCACATATCCTCTACTCCATTTTCTTCCTCCGACAAAAATTCCTATCTTGTTCCAAAGAAAAAACTAGGAACCAAGCAACACTTACGTATGAAAGAGAAGAACTTTACCCGATTCATGGATACCATGATCGAAAATCTAAAAACGGGCAATGCACTGGGAACAGCCCACATTTATCAAGCGAGTAAAAATGCATTCATTACTTTTCTGGGAAAAGAAGAAATCTATTTCCGACAGATAAAACCGGAACTACTGAAGTGCTTTGAGTACTTCTTGAGAAGCCGAGGGAATAGTTGGAATACAGTATCGACCTATATGCGAGTCCTGCGGGCAGTTTATAATCGGGCTGTAGACCGAAAGTTGGCACCATACATGCCCAGACTCTTCAAAAAGGTATACACCGGCACTCGAACAGACATCAAACGAGCACTGAAGCCGGAAGACATGGGACGATTGCTCAATACACAGTCTACCCGGAAACAGACTGAAACCTTGCGACGTACCCATCAATTGTTCGTATTGATGTTCTTATTGCGAGGTCTTCCGTTTGTAGATCTGGCTTATCTGCAAAAAACTGACTTAGATGGAAATACACTCACTTATCACCGTCACAAAACAGGCAGTCCACTCACCGTCACTGTGCCGAAAGAAGCCATGGATATCATCGACGAATGGAAGAATACAGATCCGGACGCTACTTACCTATTTCCAATATTGGAAGAAAACGAGAAAAGTCAAGATAATTATAGAGTATATCAGCAAGCATTACGGACATTCAATTATCAGTTGGCAAAGTTGGCGGATCTACTTGGATTCAACAGCAATATCAGTTCGTACACCGCACGCCATACATGGGCAACACTTGCCTACTATCTGGAAGTGCATCCGGGGATTATCAGTGAAGCAATGGGACACTCCTCCATTAAAGTGACGGAGACTTATTTGAAGCCTTTCAATATTAAGAAATTAGATGAAACAAATAAGAGCATAATTAAATATGCGAGAGAGGCATATACCAAATTAAATTACTGATTAACAGCTCTGTTACTTTATAGGTAACTCTTTTGTAAGTGTCTGGCAAACATATACCTTTTTTCACAGAAAAGCAAATTAAGAAACATTTTTTTTCAAGGCAAAGAGAAAAAAATTCCTTCATAGATAGAAAATGATTTCCACAAACTCCGGTTTATTGTGAAATTGTCTCGGAGAATTGCATACTTCTTCCCCTCCTTGCTTATTGTGGAAGCAAAGAGTCACTCTTTTATTATACCTTATTATGTATAAGATTCACTTTCCAACTCCTGGATTCCCCTACAAGACGCTTCTTACGTCCCAAACGATTCATTTACTGTTACCTATAAAGTAACGGTAGATAGAGGTATTATACAGATAGAGGCAAAGCCGGAATTGGCAAGAGAGAAACATTGATTTACTTACATAACATTTTTTATTAACACTTAAAAACAGAGGTATGAGAAAATGGACTTATCTCGTAGCTGCGCTCTTAGTGGGAGGGGCAACTACAACATTCACCGGATGTATCGATAACGATGAACCGGCAGGAATCGAACAACTTCGCGGAGCGAAAGCGGAATTCATTAAGGCAAAAGCCGCCTATGAAAGTGCATTGACCGAAATCCAACTGGTCAAGATAGAACGGGAAAAGGTTGAGCTTGAGAAAGATCAGGTTGATTTGGAGCTGAAAAAATGCAGTTTAGAAGTAGAACAAGCTAAAACTGCAGAACAAAAAGCTTATTGGGAAGCTGAAGCTCAAAAGAGAACTGAAAAGTTCAAAGCAAGGATGTTCGAGCTACAGACACTTACCGCACAAGCTGAGTATAACAACAAAAAAGCCTTGATGGATATCGAAGTGGCTTTGCTGACAATGAAGGATGATGTGTATACAGCAAAAATCAAGGAATATCGAGATTTGTTAGTAGGCTATTCACAAGAAGGAGCAGAAACAAGATACAAAGTTTCGGGGGCATTGGACGATCTATCTGAAGCGAAAGCAACCCTAATGAGAGCCGAAGTTGAAGAAATTAATTACTTATCTCAAAACAAATATTATCTGGAAGAACTGCAGTTGGATAAAACGCACGCCACTAAAACACTGGAAATCCAGCAAAGTTTATTGGAAGAATACAAAGCACTGGACGCAACAGGTACAGACAGCAAAGTTCTCGCAGATAAGCTGAAAGGCTATAAAACCGATTTACAGGCTCTTGACGCTAAAGAAGATGAAGCCTATACCAAAATCGAAGAAATGAGAAAACCGATCTTCCCTATTAATCAACAAATTATTGAAGAAAAGATAAAGCTGGACGCCCAATCCTCTGCTTATACTTTGGCTAAGGCAGATGTAGATCCTGCTTTGGTGAGCGGATTATACAGCGCATTGTCAGTCGAAGAGGGTGAAGGCGCACTCGTTGAAGATCTTGATAAAATCTTTGTTGAGGATGCTTGGGACGCAGAATTGCTGAAATACCAATACACCATGAAGAAAGATGTAGTGGTTAAAGATCTTAGCCTCAATGAAAAAGCAACTAAAATAGGAGCCATCGCCAATGCTATAAAGGCATATTATCAAGGAGAGAATAGCGAAGCGTTCGATGCCAGCGGAAAATTACTGGATGCATACAAAACTAAATTTGAAAATGAACTTAAGCGTTTAGAAATTGATAAGAAACCGGCTTACGCCCAGTTCAAAGCTGATTCTATCACATGGATCGACGCATACGCTGCTTATGTAGGAGCACTGAAGGCTTATAATAACTATAAAGGAGCCAACACTTATCAAGCGATTAAGAAAGAGATCACAACTTATAACAGCTTAAAAGCTGAAGACAAGAAGTTGGAAACAGCCAACACACTGCGTACCTCCATATTGGGATACCTTGGAAAGAGAAAAGCGGTAGACGGTTTTAACGTAGAATTCGCTACTAATTATAAAGACGCTTTAACGGACGCTAATCTGGCTACTTTCAATGAAGCAATTGCAACTGCAGTAAGTGACGATATAAGTTCATTAATCGGCAATGAAACTCTTGCAACATCATTCAATGCTAAAGCTGAAGGTAGCACACTCTCTGCCTTCTTGGAGGCTAATCAAGCACTGTTCGGTGGTTCAACGCTTAATCTTGAAAAGAGCATCGAACCTAAAGAAGTATCAGCAAATAAATATGATATGCCCAAAAATGTTTCTCAGTTGATTGAAGATCCCGACGAAAATTCAGGTTCATTCATTAAATACTCCAATTTAGCCCAGGAATCTAACTATCTGGCTAACCTCGACAAATGGCAGGCTTTGTATGCCAAGATCAAGGCAGAAGCAGATCCTGTACTTGCAGAAGTGGAAGCTATCAACGAAAATATAGAAAAACTGGAAGCACAGATCAAAGATGAAAACGCCGCATTGTGGCAGGCAGAATTGGCTTGCTACCTGATTAAAGGTGATAAGTCGGAACGTAAAAACAATATTTTCTCTGAAGGTAACCCTTACAAAGACTACTATACTTCTAACGAACAAAAACCACTTTTGGGTAATGTCGTAACTGAGTATTCCAAGATTGAAGCCGAAATTGCCCTTGTTGGAAGAGCTATGGAAGATGGATACTTCTACTATACGTATTATGATGCCGACAGCCATACCTATAAGGTAAGCGAAAATAGCAAGACCTTGAAAAGTTTACTTGAATATCAAGAAGGAATTATTACCAAAGCGAAGAGCGCTGTAGAAACTATTGACAACAAAATTGCTTTGTTTGAGAAATTCGGATATACCAATAACGAAGGCAATGAACAGTATCTTGACCTGCTTAAACAAAATATCGAAAAGGCTCAAAGAACAGTAGACGAAATGCAAGCAGCAGTGGATGGCTTGAACGCAACCCTGAAGAAACTCTTGGACGCTTACGCAGCTGAATAATAAAAAATTAAAGAAGAATATATATGATAAAGAAACTATGCATAATCCTTCTGTCTGTATGTACTGTTGCGCCTGTGATGGCGCAGCAATACAGCAGCAGCGATGATGCGTCGTTTGCTCCTAAAAAAGGTCAGTGGCAAGTATCCATGATACTGGGTAGTTCGCAGATGTTCAACAACAATACGGAGAACTATCTGTTGCCTACCTACTGGAACGGACAAAACTATAGCTTTCCGAATGTAGGATTAGGCAATACATCCGGACACCAGTCATCCGATCCGGCTACTTACCTTCAACTGGGAGATTTGAATTCTAATAATTTGGTCAATATCATCGGTATACAGGGAAAATACTTCCTGACAGACCGTTGGGATGTTAATCTGATGTTCAGCATGAACATCGGTGTAACCCCCAAAAAGGATTATATCGAGGGAGACAAGACGGTTACCGATATGCAGATTCCGGCTCTTCAATATATGGAAGGCAGAATCAAAAACAACTGGTCGGTTAATATTGGCTCAAACTATTACTTCAACACAAAAAACGAACGCATCAATCTGTATGTAGGTGGCCTGCTGGGCTGGCAAATGGGAAGAATAGAAACCACACTTCCGTATACCGGAGTCATGGTAAATGATAAAGATATGGACACAGATGGAGATGATACCAATTTACAACCGAGTCAAGATCCGAGCGGACAGGACAATAGTCCGGTCGTAGACGATGGAGACGTCACAGGTACTCCCCTGGAGGTTTATATCCCCAACAGCAAAGCCGGACAGATATTCGGTTTACGCGCAGCAGCCGTTGCGGGTATCGAATACAGCCTCAGCAAAGGACTGATCCTGGGATTTGAAGTTCAACCGGTAGCTTATCGCTACGACATGATTCAGATTATCCCGAAAGGAACACCCGTCTATAAGGTAGGACATCACAACATCAACTTGTTTGCTCTGCCCAACCTGAAAATAGGATTTAGATTTTAAATAAGTCCAGAATACTACGAAAGATCACCCCGTTCTACCTTCGGGTATGTATGGGGTGATTTTTTCTAAACCATAGGATAGATAAGAAGAAGATGAAAAGAGAACTCACAGGAATTTTGTTGATAGTCCTCATAATGGGAGCCTGCAACCATGCACCCCAAGAAGGGACTTACCACCTCAGAGGAATAGTGACCAACGAGAAACTGGAAGGCAGAACCATCTATCTGCAAGATGCTGTCAAAGGCACAGTGAGATATGACAGCGCTACGGTGAGTGAAGGACGCTTTGTGTTCAGTGGAAAAATAAATGCTCCTGAAGTGAGGGAACTCTTTATTCAGGAAACTGACAGCGACCGGTTCCCCATCACTCTACCCATAGTTCTGGAACCAGGAGAGATCAACACAAAAGTAGGAGACATCGTACTGGTGGAAGGCACCGGACTGAACGAGGAGATGATGCAGACCTTGGTAGCCATCGACCGGTTCAAAGACCGGGATTTCACCGGGAAAGAGATAAAAGAAATCAAACAAGCTTTTGCGGGATTTGTGTTGGAACAGATTGTGAGACACGCCGGCAGCCCTGTAGGAAAGTATTTATATAAAGCCTATCAAAACAAACTAAACGAAAAGCAACAAGCCGAAGCACGAAAAACACTCGGTATCGGTTAGGGAAAACATACCGGAACACACAGGCAGGAGTTTTACCTAGTTCTCTGCCTGCCCGGTACTTTTAGTGTTGCACCGGAAAGCTCCGTGAGGAGGTTTCCGGTTTCTTTTTCTCTCCCTTGCCCCAACCGGTACAGAAAGTATCAGAACTGGAAGTAGATGAACGGCTGAATTTCACTACTCTTCATTTGGATAACCAGATAGATCATAGCCACCATCACAAGGGCCTTGCCAAGGAAAGGGAGTTTGATAACTCCACGACAAACAGCATTTTCCCAACTATCCGGAGCAAAATGAAGCAGAAACCCGACTACCATCAGTGCAAATACCCGCCAATATCCCTCAATCAGTTGCGGAAAAAGCTGGGGACGAAAAGCCGTAAAAATCTGGTTCAACATATCCATTGAATTATGAAAATCGGCGTTACGGAAGAAAATCCAGCAGAAACAAACAAAGTGGAAGGTAATAATGACACCCAATACCCGCCGAATGCCGTGACTGGTCTCCCCTTTCTTTCTTCCGGCGATAGACATCCACGCTTTGTGTAGAGCAAGTGCCACGCCATGAAAAGTGCCCCACAATACAAAATTCCAGGAAGCCCCGTGCCACAATCCACCGAGAAACATGGTAATAATCAGATTGAGATACTGACGGAACTTTCCATGTCGGTTACCCCCCAAGGAGATATAAAGATAATCGCGCAACCAACTCGACAACGAAATGTGCCAACGCCTCCAGAACTCGGTGATCGAGGCTGACTTATACGGAGAATTAAAATTCAGATTGAAATGAAAACCAAGCAAAAGGGCGATACCGATTGCCATATCACTGTATCCTGAAAAATCACAATAAATCTGCAAGGCATAGCCATAAAGTCCCATCAGATTCTCAACTCCCGAATAAAGCGTAGGATTGTCAAAAATGCGCTCCACAAAGTTGACACTGATATAATCGGAAATAACCGCTTTTTTGAACAATCCGGCGACAATCAGGAAAATGCCTCTACCGAACATCTCTTGTGACACATACAGTGGTTTACGAATTTGCGGAATAAAATCGCGTGCACGCACGATAGGGCCTGCCACCAACTGAGGAAAGAAAGAAACATAAAAGGCATAGTCCAGTAAACTGGTAAGGGGCTTGATCTCTCTCCGGTAAACATCGATAGTATAACTTAACGACTGGAAGGTGAAGAAAGAGATGCCGACAGGCAAAAAGATATCGAGTGCGGTGAACTCTCCCCCCATCAGCGAAGCAATGACACCACCAAGAAAATTAGTGTATTTGAAGTAGCAGAGCAATCCTAAATTAACCGATACACTAAGTATTACCCATAGTTTACGCTTCCAGCGGACATCGGTCCGATCCATCAGCCAAGCTATCACAAAATCGGTAACGGTGACAATGGCGAGCAGGAAGAAATAAGTACCACTACTCTTATAATAAAAATAATAAGAGAAAAGAGCGACAAATAAAATACGCGCTGTGTTGCGGTGCTGCAACAGTGTATAGATTACCATGAACGCAGCGAAGAGCCAGAGGAAAATTCCACTGCTGAATATCATCGGAGCATCCGGATTGTATTTAAAGGCCTCCAACAGGCGGCTAAAATCGATATCAATGGGAAACATACTCATTATAGGCTTTAATAATGGCTTCATATAATAATTCTCCCTGAAGTGTATAACCTTCGGGAAGATAGTGCACATGATCCGGACGCATCAGTCCCGCATCCATCCAGTTTTTGCAGGCACGCAGGCTTCCGCCTACGATATTGTACATATCCCACACCACTAACTTATGGCGGCGGGCAAAATCATGGATTGTATTCACTGCTGTTACCGTACGGGGATTGACAGCATAAGTACGACGCCGGCGACGTTGACGGAAACTCTCGTAAGATCCCGGAGGAGTAGTCAGCAAGATAGGTACATCTGGCAAACTGTCGCGCAACAATCCGAGCAGTTCCTCCATCTGTCGGTAATGCACATTCGAGTTGTACTTCCGGTTATGACTTTCATTCGTTCCAAACGAAAGAACCAACAGCTCGGGTTTCAAGGCTGCAATAGCCGCAATACGGTCAGGATGAGTAAACGTCAGGCAAGTAGCTCCATTGACTCCCATATCCGTATAGGACACCGCTCCAAATGTTTCTGTCAGCCGGGCACCGGTAGTACGGGGAAAGATGTGTCCGCGTATGTGGCTGTCACCGATATGAACAATACGTACGGTATCCTCCGAACTTCCGTTTTGCACCAGCCGTAAACGCTCAAGTATGGGAGTCAACACTCCCAGGCTATCTATGATTTCATTTCTCCCCACTCCTCTGAAGGCTACGGGAAAAGTAACTTTCACAGAAACAGTATCTCCCAGCGACCCCGGTTCACGCATCGGCTTGCAGGCTTTCGTACCCTTGTCCATCCGCGGGCAGGCAGGCAAAAGATCTTGTGCCTGAACCGAAAAAATTCCGGAAAACAAAAGGAGTAACACCCCCAACCGTTTATTCAGCCTCATAGGCCTTTCTCCTTTCATACTGTTCTTTTCCATAAATCAATGTTTCGTATAGTAGTCCTGCCAGGTGACGTCCACCCCGGAAGTTGATGTGTGTATAATCATAATTAGCCAAAGAAGGCTTGGCATGTACCAACCCTGCCATACTTCCGTCACCTCCCATAGCCTCAAACATGTTCCAGAAAGCAATTCCGCTTTCCGCTGCTATGCTTTGCTGATAGCGAATCAGGTTTTTCACACCGGGCATCGTGCGTAATTCGCCGGTATCGGTCTTATAATCGCGGTCACCCACACTCAGCAACAAAAAACCGGATTGTGGAAAACACTCTTTCAAGTGGTTTATGGCCGTAAGAAGGCCTTTCTTATAAGGATCGTAGTTCCGTCCCCGCTCGGTCGCAACATTCAGACCATATTCCAGAATAATCAAGTCGTAGGGACGCTGGGCATTAAACTCTTGCAGCATCTTTGACGGAATGCTGCGAAGCGAGAGTCCCGAACTGCCGCGCAAGGAGAAATTGTCGACAATAATCCCTTGCGTACCATCCATTGCCAATCCATAAAATAAAGTAGAATCTGCCTGATTGATATCCCAGCGCACCGAGCCGATGCGACCGTTTACCTTCATCTGCTGCAAACTGCCGGTAGAAGGGAATTCCCGTGTATCAATCTCACCACGGTTGACACGAACGGAAAGGCTGACTTCACCTTTGTTATAGAAAAAGATGGAAGCTGTCTGGCAAGTATCGAGCAGGGAAGCATATTTATTCTGTCCCCGGAGTTCGACATAGGCCCCTTCACGAGGAACGAAGTAGTGTCCGGAAACTCCTTGCTTCTTTTTGTCGAAATAAACGCTATCGGTCACCGCATGACTGGACCATCCGCCAAAAGAATGACGTACTGTCGGACGGTATCCACTGGTCATCGAAGTAATGGTAACAAAACCGACACCACACCCACCGAAACGTTTCTGCAACATCTCACGAAGATCGGCAGTGAAAATATCTGCCTCAATAAAAGAATCGCCAAATACCGCTATCCGCACCAACCGGCCTTTCGATTGAATCTCGTCCAAGGCACGATAAAAAGGAGTCATTCCCCGCATCGTAGAGTCACTATAATCTTCGATACAGGTCATCCCACTGCGACACGTATCTACAAATGCAGGTTTCACTACCGGGACCGGAGGCAGGCTGTCTGCTTCCGCTTCATCTTTATCAGGTTCAGGCATACGGACATCACTCAGCAAATCTACCCGTCTCATTGTATGTCCGTCGATCGTTATAGCCGGCAGCCAGTGCATTCCGATCAATGCAAACAAGACAATCAATGTCAGCCACAACGAATATTTCAAATAATTTTTCATGCACGCTCTTAATTTAATAAGAAGTTGCAAAGATAGATAAAACCCATAAAAAGAGAGGAGAATCTACATTAAATTAATGAGATTCTCCTCTGATGTTATCTGTCGGCAGGCGTTAAATGCTCCGCTCCACGTTGGTGACAAAAGCTCTCAGGCCAAGCTGCTCTGTCTGCATGTCCATCTTATGCAATGCATCCAGCAACGGGTCAACCTTCTTGTCGTCCACCACCGTGATGATGGCCGAACACATACTGGGCCAGGCATGGCTGCCGAAGTGGGGATCGCCTGTCTTCGAGCCACGTCCCTGTACCCGTTCCAAATAGGTGAAACCACGGCAACTCAAACGGTCCAGCAAAGCAATGATACGTTCGAAATAAGCCTGATCGAATGTGATTAATACTGATTTCATATCTTGATTTCTTCTTTATTATTTCTTAATCATTTCATCTTTATGCTCCTCAAAGTAAGCTTCCAGCTCACGTTTGCGTCTCAACACTTTACGCTGATGCTTGATACCTGTACCGGCAAATACACAGTATAAAGTAGGGATGAGAATCAAGGTCAGAATGGTAGAAACCGTCAAACCGCCAATTACGGCAATCGCCATCGGACTCCACATCTCCGAACCCTGTCCACCACCGATTGCCATCGGAATCATACCGAGGACAGTAGTAGCAGTGGTCATCAATACCGGGCGAAGACGGCTCTTGCCGGCTGTTACAACGGAGTTAAGCACTGCCAATCCACGCTCACGGCAAAGGGTGATGTAGTCGATAAGCACAATACCATTCTTTACAACGATACCGATCAACATGATGGCCCCCAACAAACTCATCACACTCAGTGTGCTCTTTGTGAAGAAAAGGGCCATCAATACCCCACTGAAAGCAAATGGCAATGAGAACATAATGATAAACGGATAAGTCAATGATTCGAACTGCGCTGCCATTACAATAAATACCAGTACGACAATAAGGATAGCAAGTGTACCCAAGTCGCGGAACGAATCTTGCTGGTCTTCGTATGAACCGGCCACCTGAATTGTTACATCCGACGGAATATCCATCTTATCGATAATGGCGTTACCCGCATTCACCACGTTACCCAATGCTTCGCCGGAGATAACCGCCGATACGGTCACAATACGTTCACGGTCTTTACGCTCGATGGTAGGTGGCGCAAAACGTTCGACAACCTTTCCAAGCTCTTTTACGCGTACGGCTTCTCCACGACTGTTATAAATAAGGATATTCTCGATGCTTTCAATACTTGTACGGTGTTCCGGCGCATAACGCACTTTAATGTCATATTCGTCTCCATCCTCACGGTATTTAGAGGCAATGGCACCATTAATACGGTTACGCAGATAATTACCGGCGGTTGCCAGATTCAATCCGTGCAAAGCCAGTTTCTCACGATCGAAATCTACCTGATACTCGGGCTGATAGTCACTACGGCTGATGTTGACTTCCGACACACCTTTCACATTGAGCAACTCACGTTTCAGACGTGCAGCTACGCTATCGGTTTCCTCCATACTATAACCATATACCTCAAAATCGGCACTTGCCTGAGCAGACATACCTGTGTTACTACCACCCAGGATGACCTGCGCTTTGCTGAACTCCGGATATTTCTTCAGATCTTCACGCATTTCGTCACAGACTTGTTCAAGGCTGATATCACGATCACCCGGATCGACCAGACTGATGTTGAACGATATAATGTGCGAACCGTTATCCTGCATAGAGGCCCAGGTATTGTCTGAGTCGGCCTGTCCTACCGTATAGTTACATACAGTCATTACACCTTTATATTTGTTCAGCCATTGGTTAGTCAGTTTCTCCGAAATCTCCTGTGCCAGCTCTTTGCGTGTTCCGATAGGTAACTCCAGCTGAACTGCGATACGGGCATTATCCTGCGC
>OGZE01001567.1_pt1 | contig 12900 bp, 12 predicted proteins | sample 1576731 | NCBI WGS metagenome assembly OGZE01 (sample SAMEA3541503, study PRJEB24748) | human gut metagenome | biome: human gut; feature: human-associated habitat; material: faeces | place: China | collected 2012 | reverse complement strand
CAGCCGCAATCTGGTGCAGCTGATGGGCGGCGACTTGCAGGTCAGAAGTAAATTAGGTACGGGTTCGGAGTTTTTCTTTACTATTATCCTGCCTGTCTATGATGGCGAACTGGAAGTTGATCCTGAAGAGGATAATGACAATAATAAAGTACATGAACTGCTGCAGGGTAAGCATATCCTGCTGGCGGAGGATAACGACCTGAATGCGGAAATAGCTATTGTGCTGCTGGAGATGCAGGGGATTGTGGTCGACAGGGTGATTGATGGTCAGTTAGCGGTAGATAAGTTTGCCAGCCAGCCTGTAGGGGCTTATGATCTGATTTTGATGGATTTGCAGATGCCGGTTAAAAATGGACTGGAAGCAGCCACAGAAATAAGAGCGCTGGAGCGCCCTGACGCGCAAACAATACCTATAATAGCGATGACGGCTAATACGATGCAGGAAGATCAGGACAGCGCCTACAGAGTGGGGATGAATGGCTTTATACCCAAGCCGTTTGACGTAGAGCAGCTGTATAAGAGCGTGGAGAAGTTTTTTTAAAAGGCTGTTTAAAAGCTGAGGCTGAATAATTTGATGGGAGAGTTTTTTGGGTGCTGACAAAAATAAAACTAAAAACTGTTGCTATAGTGTTATGTCTGCCGGTTGTGATTAGTGGAATAGCCTGGGCTGAGGAAGTGGAGTTTTATTTGGACCCCATGATCGTTGTTGCTGACCGTTATGGGGCTGATGATCCGCGCCCCGGTTATTACACTATTGATGCAAAGCAGTTGGAAACCGGCAATTATGAAAGTGCGTTGGATGTTATTCAGGAGCTGCCGGGTGTTACGATAGCGTCACAAGGTGCGAGCGGCGGTTTTAATGCTTACAGTAATATTTTGCTGAACGGTTCTGACCGCTATGTAGTAGTTGTGGATGGCATGCGTTCAAATTGGAATGGTAGCAGCTATAATGATTTCGATTTCAGTGTGCTGCCGGCCGATATGCTGGCCAGCGTAGAGGTGCTTCCGGCTGCCGCCGGCGCGATTTATGGCAATGCGGCAAAAGGCGGCGTTATCAAAATAACGACGAAAAAGGCAGTGGATGGAGTTAAGACCAGCATCAATCTGGAAACAGGCAGCTATGGACGTGAACGTGAGAATATTCTGCATCTTGGTAAGAAAGGCGACTGGTCTTGGTCTGTCTATGCCCAGAAAAGCATTGTGGGCGATTACAGCAGTGCCCGGCAAAGTATTCCGTCCTATGAGAATACCGAGAATGCCGATGTCAAAATAACCAGATCGTGGGGTGAGGCTGCCGATTTGACTTTAAGCTACAGCGCTTACAGCGGCAGGTATACGTCCAAGATATTTAATTTTAAGAGAATTGAATCAAATCCAGGGTCAGGTAATTTTGATAAAAAAATAAAAAATATTTTTATGGTCGACGGACGTAAAACAGAAAATAGTTTCTCCTTAGAGTATAAGCGTCAAATATCCGATACGGAAAGTAATGTTTTGGGTATTTATCGCCGCGCCAATAATGCTGCTTATGACCAAAGCAGCAAGGTGCTAAGGCCGTGGCTGCTGGATTTGCAGACACAGGGCTTTTTTGACCGTTACAGCAAACAGTGGCACCCCAAAAATACCTTTACCGGCGGCTTGGAATATTATCAAGATAAGGTTTTGGATTATCAGGATAATCTATCGAATATAAGCAACAGAACCTTGATCAGCAAAGCGGTTTACGTTCAAAACGAATGGCAAATGGACGAGATGTTCAAAGCAACAGCCAGTCTGCGTCAGGATTATAATTCCTATGCAGGAAACAAGCTTTCGCCAGCTGTAGCCTTGGAATATCGACCAACGGATAAATTGCGTTATACAATTTCTTACACAGAATATTTCGCGCCGCCTAAACAAATGCAAATATTTGCGCCGCAATATGGTGATGAAACATTGAAACCGGAAGAAGGAAAAGTATATGAGCTGGGCGTTGCCTATATACCGGACAGTTCTTTGACTTTGAAAGCGAATGTATTTCATCGTGATGGCACTAATGTTATTGCTATTGGTAAATTCTTAGGTGATGATAACGAGTATTTTTCCAGATACGCCAACGTTGCCCGCGAAAAAGCTACTGGGTTTACGGTTTCTCTTGCTAAAAGGTTTTCGGATAGTTGGCAGGCTTCTACATCTTATACCCAGACTAAAGTAGAAACAGAACGTCGTAACTCTACGCCTGTAAGTACTAGGGTCCCGCACGGCGAGCTGCTGGTCAACCTGATGTACGATAAGGATAAATACAGCGGTTTAGTGCAGGGACGGGCTATTTTTGACCAGGCTAATGGGCGCGGCGAAAATCGCTATGCCAATAATAATTACTGGGTCTGGAATGCTTCGCTGAATTACAAGGTCAGTAAAAATGCCAGGGTATATTTTAAAGTCAACAACATCTTCGACCAGTTTTATTCCGGTTGGGACAATGATACCAACGGATTTCTGGGCTTTGATGAATGGTATGCCGAGCCGGGACGCAATTATCAAATCGGCATCGACTACACGTTCTAAAATTTGAGGAATAGCATAAGTAAGCCCACTGTACAAAAAATACAGTGGGCTTTTTTATTAGTGATCATTAAAAAACAGTTTTGAGGCAGACGGAGGGAAATAGCCGTCGCTGAAAGAATTGTGCTTGAGCTTTTTATTCATAAAACAAATTAAAAGCGCTAAATAAAAGCAGGCAGGACATGGAAATGTTGGCTATGCGCCAATGGCGTCCTAAAAAGGTACTAAGGGCAGCACCGGCAATGGCCCAGAGGTGTGTAGCGCCGTTACCGATCAATGACAGCAACAGAATAAATGCGCCGATGCTGAACGGGTTTTGATAATAGGGCAAAATGAAACCAGTAAAGGCAGTGATGCCGTATAAAATAATTTTTACGTTGACAAATTGCAACCAAAAACCGCGCCAAAAAGACTGCTCCAGAGACTGCCCGGAAATATCAGGTGGTGTACTGACAGCTACGTGCCAGGCCAGCCAGATAATGTAGGTGGCACCAATATATTTAAGATACAGCATGATGCCGGGCAACAGTACCGACAGTGTAGCGCTGAATAAGCCGCAGATCAACATGATGCAGGTAAAGCCGCTGTAAATTCCCAGCAGGATATTTTTGCTTTGCTTCAGTCCGGCGCGGCCGGTAGCGTTTAACGCCAAAATGTTATTTGGCCCTGGCGTTACAGCAGTAATGATAGTATAAGTAAAAAAAGATAGCCAGATACTGTAATGCACTTGTCATGCACCTCCTCTTTGGTTATAATAACATCAAATAAAGATTCGAAAAAGTAGAAATAATCAAATAGATAATTCTATAAAATTGAACTAATGGGAGGGACTATGGAATTAAAATATTTGGCGACGTTCAAAACGATTTTAGAAACAGGCAGCTTTCAAAAGGCCGCTGTCAAATTAAACTATTCTCAATCGACGATAACCTTTCAGATACAGCAGCTGGAGCAGGAATTGGCTGTAAAACTGTTTGAGAAAATAGGTCGAAAAATGGTCGTGACCCGGGCCGGTAAAGAATTGTTGCCTTATATCGAAACGGTACTTGATACGGTAGCGGCTATCGGTAACTATGCTAAAAAAACGCAGGGTTTGACAGGCGAACTGACGGTTGCGATGCCGGAATCGCTTTTGACCTACAGGATGCAGAAAATTTTACGCCTGTTTCGTGAACAGGCACCTCAGGTGCGTCTATCATTGCAGATGCAGAATTGTTTTGATATCAGGGAAGCAATAGTCAGCGGCAGCAGTGATTTTGGCGTGCATTATGATGTTGGTGGTTATAACGATAATATTTTTCAGGAAAAGCTGGCCGAGTTTGAACTGACGCTCGTTTGTTCACCTGCTGTTCCCATGCAGGACAGAGATTTCATCAGCTCGCACCAGCGCAAAAAGCTTTGCTTACTGACAGACGACTGCAAAAGTATTTTTTTCGTGATGTTTGCCCAGTATTTGTCCGCTAAGGATATCGTGATGGATAATATAGTGGAGCTTAATAGTATCGAAGCTATAAAACGCAGTGTGGCCAGCAACTTGGGCGTAGCCGTGCTGCCACGCTTTACAGTAGCGGCGGAACTGGAAGCAGGCGTGTTGCAGGAAATGACAACGGCGATGCCCGTAACAAAGATAACGGCTGTTTTTGCACATCATAAAAATAAGTGGGTAAGCCCGGCTATGGAACGGTTTATTGCTTTGCTGAGAGATAACATCTGATCTTAGCAAAGCATTTTTAGTAGGAAATATTTACAAAGGCAAAGTACTTGAATCACACATCAAGATAAAATAAAAAGGATTGAGTCCTGTAAATTACAGAATTCAATCCTTCGGTATTACTTAGTATAAGCTTGTCTAACTTCCGGGATCACTGCATTCCCGGTGTGCAACGGATGACGCGGAACTAAGCCTTCCTTTCCTGATAAAGAAAGCAGTCTGTTACGTGGTCGTTCACCATGCCCGTAGCTTGCATGAAGGCGTAAATGATCGTCGAACCAATAAACTTAAATCCCAGTTTTTTCATATCCTTGCTGATTTGATCTGAGATCGGGGTTGTGGCCGGGATATCTTCCATCTTCTGCCAATGGTTTTTAATGGGAGTATGGTCTACATATGCCCATATGAATTTATCAAAACTGCCGTACTTTTCCTGTACCTTCAGAAATGCTTTGGCATTCGTCACAGCGGCGTTTACTTTAAGGCGGTTCCTGATGATGCCTTCATTTGTTAGCAGTTCCTGTATTTTTGTTTCGTCGTAAAGAGCTACCTTGTTCGGATCGAATTCATCAAATGCTTTCCGGAACGCGTCTCTTTTTTTGAGTACAGTGATCCAGCTAAGGCCAGCCTGCATCCCCTCTAAAATAAGCATTTCAAATAGCTTGTTATCGTGATGTTCAGCTCGGCCCCATTCATTGTCATGATAATCAATGTAGACAGGGAGATCACCGGCCCAAGCGCATCTGTTTTTTTCGCACATAAAGATTTTCCTTTCAAGCGAGGATATTTTCTTTAAATGTTATCATACTTAATACGTCATGTGTAGGTTAATTTTATAAGCAGCGTTATTGATATGTCCTACATTTCTGGCTGAATTGAATTATCCTGCATACATTCGTCCGAAACAAAGCGCGATATTGGTTGGTTTCGATGATATTCGTTTTGCGTAGCCGGCGGTTTAACTTTTATGGCGCAGCATTTTACAGGCAAAAATGATAAGCATAAGGCCAAGCGCGATATTTATAAATTGCTGTAGTGCCGGCGTTAGCAAAAAAGCGCACTTGTCTGCTGCAAGGGCTATGCAGCTTAAAAAAACAAAAGTTGCGCTCAAACAGCCGCCGCAAAAATAAACAAGCTGCATGCAGGTAAACTGCTGCTGTGTGGCTTGTGCCGACAAAATACCTAACCAGAAGATGATAGTCAGAGGGTTACTTAAAGTGAGCAGGGCGGCAGCAGTAAAGCTATCAGAAAGTGGTGCGATTTTGTCAGTTGCCGCTAGCTGCGTCATTGTAAAGATGGAGGAGAAAGTTTGCAGGGCAAAGAGCAGCAGGACAAGGGCACCCAAATAGCGCAGCCCTGTTTGCAGCTGCTGCTTTTGGTTCAGCCATGTGCCGACGCCGAGGAAAGCCAGTATAATATAACCGGCATCGACTAAGGTCACAGCCAGCACGGCTGCCAGTGCGTCACCTATTCCCCGGGCAATAGCTGTTTGCAGTACAAATATAAATACCGGACCGACAGAAAGCTGTAAAAGTAAGCCTAAACGCAGCCCTTTAGCAAAAGCTGTCAGCAATGTAGTTCTTCCTTCAAGGTAGCCAGCGTAATGAAAGTACTGGAACTGGAAACGCCGCTGATTTGTTTGAGTGAGTGCGACAAAAATGTTTCCAGTTCTGCTGTATCACGAACGCTGACTTTGAGCAGATAGTCGTAAGTGCCTGCTAAATGGTGACATTCAAGCACGCAGTCGTAAGCCGTTATTTGCTGACGGAATGCCGTAATATGTTCCGTTTTATCAATGTTGACACAGATAAAGGCTAAAAGACTTTGGCCGATCTTTTTACGGTCTAATTTAACAGTGTATTTCTGGATGGTGCGGCTTTGTTCCAGCTTGCGTATCCGTTCGGCAACCGCTGGTATAGATAAGTTTACCCTTTTGCTGATTTCTGAAGCTGTCGCACGTCCGTTTTCTTTCAGGCAATTTAAAATAGCAGTATCGATAGTGTCCATAAAAAACCTCCTTACAAGCATCATACATTAAAGCTTTATTTAAAGTAAATGCTTTTGAAAATAACGATAAAAATTTAAGTATAAGTCTATTATAGTTAAAAATATACCGTTAGACAGCAGAGAGTCTAACGGTATATTTATTATTTTTTATCTTTTTTCAAATCTACTTCGATTTCAAACAACCTGTCCCAGGGGAAGGTGATATCAAAGTTGCTTTTTTCGGTGAAGGTATAGCGTCCTGCCAGTTCGCGGCAGATGTCCTGAGCCAGTTCACGGACAGGTTTTTGGTAAGGACCCAGCAGATAAATGGCGGCTGTTTGATTTTTGCTGTCGAGAAAAGCCGTAGCATTGCGCCGGGCGTTCGCTTGATAGTACCAATCGTCGATGATGCGGATCTGCATCAGTTTTTTTGCGTCCTGCTTTTGCATCTGCGGTGCTAAAACACCCTGGCAGATGGCGAAGCCAACAGTGTTGTCGGCGGTGTTCCAGCCGTTGTAGGCTGTCAGACGTTCTATTTGGCCAGCCTTGGCCAGTTCGTTCATAAAACCGTTGTCGGCGCCGTTAGAGTAGGCTACGTCGGCTAAGGAAACAAGATTACCGTTATCCAGCAGCTGCTTGAGCTGACCGATGTATTTACGGTTTTGCGGTGAAGAAAAGAATTGGTTGGAAGGCGCGGTCGAATCCATCATCACTCCGTCATAAGGCGTATTCAGTGCCAGTACTATATCGGCGTTGGCGGCGCTGGTTGCGGTGCGTCCGTCGATGGCCAGTATCTGCTGCGGTACCGATTGGCCCAAGGTCATATCGGAATACTGCGGCAAAGTCCTGGGACCCCAGCCTTCGGCGTAAAAAGCGTACACGCGGGGATTATAGCGGTTCAGCTCGTTGCCGGCTCGGGTCAAAAGCAGCAACCCCAATTGATCGACACCAGGCACGATCTGGAAAGTGCGTTGGGTCAGGTCGTAGGTTTCCTGCGTCAGCTTGCGTGCTTCCATATGCGTGTGCGAAAGCGGTGCATTGTCATCTTTGCCGATGGCGAGGAAGTGGAACCTGTTTTTGCGTGTCATATCGGTCAGCATACTGTTGATATGCAGGTTTTTCTGCCGTCGATCCAGCCAGTCCTGCAGGGCGTCAGCTGGCAGGTTTGTTTCCAAAGTCTTTTTGGTCAGGGCGTTTTTTAAATTCAGCCCAATCAGGTCATCTGAATCGCAAAGCTCAGAATAGCGGAATATGGCAGGGCCGATTTTGCTGTAATAGGGCGGCTCGACGGCACCGAAACTGGCCCGTGGCGTGCGCATCAGGGTAGAAAAGGCGTAAAGGCGCACGGGGGATTGGTCGCGGAGTGTTTCCAGCCGCTTGAGCCGTTCCTCTAAAACGGCCTGTGGTTCGTGGTGGGTGCGTGATGCGACCAGCCCGCCGTAGATCAGGCTGTCCGTCGAGATAACGGCGGCATCTGCCTGTGGAGCACGTTTGACAAGCCATTTCCACAGCTCGTCGGGATTGCCGTTTCTGTTATATGACGCCAGATATTTATCTGGAGGTACAAGCACATTATAGCCGGCTGCTTCCATGGTCTTAACCACGTAGGAAGAACAGACCGGGCGGTTATCCATTGGCAAAAACAGCATGGTTTCCCGCTGCTTTTCTGCTGCCTGCACCGAAGGAAGCGGTAACAGCATCAGGCCTGCCAGCAGGATTTTTTCTAAGCTATTGTTCAAGAACTTCATCCGAACATCTCCTATAGTTATCAACATCTTTTATATAATTATAAGGGAAGGCTGTGGATTTTGCTACAATAATTTTACAAAAATGGGTTATTGACAACGATTATTGTTAAGACTATAATAAAGAATAATCATATAAACAATCGGTTATGCGAAGGACGAGGCTAACGCAAATTTCCTTTAGAGAGAAGCGCCATGGCTGCAAGCGCTTTGGAAAGACGTTGGACCTGACCACCTTCAAACCACGCTGCGGAACCTGCTATGGCAGTTAGTATGTGGCGTCGTCTGCCGGCGTTAACGGTACCGAGTGGACTTGCACTTTTGCAGGTCAATTAGGGTGGAACCGCGGTCAACTCCGTCCCTTTCCAGGGATTGGAGTTTATTTATTTTTAGGAGGCTAGTAAAATGGCAAATGTTAAAGTAACCTTAAAAGATGGCAGTGTAAAAGAAGTAGCAGCCGGCTCGACCTTGCTGGACGTCGCTAAAAGTTTGTCGCAAAAGCTTGGCAAACAGGCACTTTTGGCAGTAGTAGACGGTAAAAATAAAGATTTGACAGATACCCTGGAGCAGGACGCGGCAGTGGAATTTGTCGTTCCCGAAAGCGCAGAAGGCCTGCATGCTATCCGCCATACGGCAGCGCATGTAATGGCTCAGGCGATTCAGCATCTGTTCCCCGGCACTAAATTTGCGATCGGCCCGGCTATTGCCAACGGTTTTTATTATGACCTGGACAGCGAGCATGTTTTTGTTCCCGAAGATTTGATCGCTATCGAAAAAGAAATGGCGAAAATCGTTAAAGCCAATATCCCACTGGAACGCAGTGAGCTGCCCCGCAGCGAAGCGCTGGCTAAATTTGCCGCGCAGGATGAAAAATATAAAGTCGAGCTGATCAACGATCTGCCCGAAGATGCTGTTATCAGCACCTATACCCAGGGCGATTTTACCGACCTGTGTGCAGGGCCGCATTGCCCTTCTACCGGCAGGGTAAAAGCCTTTAAACTGCAAAGTATTGCCGGCGCTTACTGGCGCGGCGATGAAAAAAATAAAATGCTGCAGCGTATTTATGGCACCGCCTTTGCCAGCAAAGAAGAGCTGGACGCTCATCTGCACATGCTGGAAGAAGCGGCCAGACGCGATCACCGTAAACTGGGCAAAGAGCTGGATCTGTTCAGCATCATGGAAGAAGGCCCCGGCTTTCCGTTTTTCCATCCGAACGGGATGGTTATCCGCAACGAGCTGATCAACTACTGGCGCGAAGTGCACAGACGTTACGGATATCAGGAAATCAAAACGCCGATGATCCTGTCGCGCAAGCTGTGGGAGACCTCCGGTCACTGGGATCACTACCGCGAAAATATGTATGTTACTGAAATCGACGGCGAAGATTACGCTATCAAACCGATGAACTGCCCCGGCGGTATGCTGGTTTATAAAACCCATCCGCATAGTTATCGTGAGCTGCCTATCCGTGCCGGCGAGCTTGGCTTAGTGCATCGCCACGAATTGTCTGGCGCACTGCACGGCCTGTTCCGTGTCCGCTGCTTTACTCAGGACGATGCGCATATCTTTATGATGCCCAGCCAGATCAGGGAAGAGATCCAAAACGTTATCCGTCTGTTTGATGAAGTTTACGCTACCTTTGGCCTGAAATACCATGCCGAGCTGTCGACCCGTCCGGAAGATTCCATGGGCGACGCCGAGACCTGGGAAACCACTACCAACGCTTTGAGGAGCGCTATGGAAGATTTTGGCCTGGAATATGTGGTCAACGAAGGCGACGGCGCTTTCTACGGGCCGAAGATCGACTTCCATCTGACCGACTCCATTGGCCGTACCTGGCAGTGCGGCACTATTCAACTGGATATGCTGCTGCCTGAGAAATTTGAACTTACCTATACCGGTGAAGACGGCATGAAACACCGCCCGGTCATGATCCACCGTGTTGTTTACGGCTCGATCGAACGCTTTATTGGTATCCTGATTGAAAACTATGCAGGTGCTTTCCCGGCTTGGCTGGCTCCTTGTCAGGTGCGTGTGCTGCCGATCACCGATAAGCATTACGATTATGCTAAAAAATTGAGTGACGAAATGTTCAAACTGGGTCTGCGCGTACATCTTGATGACCGTAACGAAAAAATCGGTTACAAGATCCGTGAAGCACAGATGCAAAAAGTACCGTACATGCTGGTTATCGGCGATAAAGAAGTCGAAGAAGGCACTGTCGCAGTCCGCCGCCGCGGAGAAGGCGATATTGGCGCTATGGCACAGGGCGACTTTGTGGCAATGCTGCAAAAAGAAGTTGCTGAAAAACAATAATCAATGATCAAGGCCATGCTCTTTGGGGCATGGCCTTTTTTATGTATGGGCAGCAGCAAAATTTTTAACGAGAGGCGATAGAAATAAATAATTATTATTGAAATACTGGTTGAAATGTGCTATAATAAGTACAATTAAAAAGCAGCTTGGAAGCTGTCAAGGAGGGTCTTATTTATGAACAAAAAGGTATTCAAATCATTTAACGAACAAGTACAGGCTGAGTTATATTCTGCTTATATGTATCTGGCCATGAGCCTGGATATGGAAGCAAAAAATTATAAAGGTATGGCTAAGTGGCTGTATCTGCAATACGAAGAAGAACGCGAACACGCGCTGCGCTTTGTAAAATTTATGCAGGACTGCGGCGTGCAGCCCCAGCTTTTGCAGATCGATATGCCGGCGGCTGACTACGGTACACCGCTGACGCTGTTCAAAAAAGTGCTGGAGCACGAGAAATATGTTACTTCTCGCATTTATGACATGTATGAAGTGGCTTTAAAAGAAAAAGACTATGCGGCCCAAAGCTGCCTGAAATGGTTTATCGACGAGCAGGTAGAAGAGGAAGCTAATGCTTCCGAGATCGTCGATAAGTTGGAAATGATCGGCGACAACGTAGCTGGACTGTTCTATTTGGATGGCCAGTTGGGTGCCAGAAAAGATTAAGAGAATATTTGTTGACATAAGTTCAGCAATATGGTATCATATCTGAGTAACAAAGCAGAAGCCGCTCGCTTCTCACCTTGCAGCAAAGCTCGACAAGGTTGGATATGATTTTTACGCGGGCAGTATCTACTGCTCGCGTTTTTTATTTACTTTTGGAGGTGAATGGTTATTAGCAAAGAAAACTTGCGTATCAACGATGAGATTCGGGCACGGGAAGTGCGCCTTACTGCCGATGACGGCGAACAGCTGGGTATAATGTCCAGTCGCGATGCTTTAGCGCTGGCACAGGAAAAACAACTTGACTTGGTGGAGATCGCACCTAATGCGAAGCCTCCGGTGTGCCGGATTATGGATTACGGCAAGTATCGTTACGAGCAGCAAAAAAGAGATAAAGAAGCTCGTAAAAAGCAAAAGACCTTTGATATCAAAGAAGTCAAATTGCGCCCCGGCATCGAGGATCATGACTATACCGTCAAATTCAAAAATGCAGTGCGGTTCCTGGAAGACGGCGACAAAGTAAAAGTCACCATCATGTTCCGCGGCCGCGAATTATCGCACCCTGAACTTGGCGAAGTATTGCTTAAAAGAATGGCAGAAGAGTTGAAAGACACTGTTGTTATTGAGCGTGCACCCAAATTAGAAGGCAGAAACATGATTATGATTGTTGCGCCTAAAGCTACCAAATAAGGAGGACTTGACAATGCCTAAAATGAAAACCCGCAGAGCTGCTGCTAAACGTTTTAAAAAGACTGGTACCGGTGAATTTAAACGTGCTAAAGCTTTCAAAAGCCATATTCTGGAACATAAATCTCCTTCCCGCAAGAGAAACTTGCGTAAGGCTGCACTTGTTCACAAAACTGATCATGAACGCGTAGCAAAAATGCTGCCGTACGCATAATAGATTAAGGGAGGCTGACTATAATGGCAAGAATTAAAGTGGGCGTTACTGCTCATCGTCGTCATAAAAAAATCTTAAAACTGGCTAAAGGCTATCGCGGTTCCAAACATTTGCTTTTCAAAAAAGCTAATGAGACCGTAATGAAAGCTCTGAGCTATGCTCGTCGCGACCGTCGCGCTAAAAAACGTGACTTCCGTCGTCTTTGGATCGCTCGTATCAACGCTGCTACCCGTGCTAACGGCATGAGCTACAGCCGTTTCATGAACGGTCTGACTAAAGCTGGTATCGAAATGAACCGTAAGGTTTTGGCTGATATGGCGATTTATGATGCAGCTGCTTTCACCAAATTGGTAGAAGCTGCTAAAGCTGCTCTGTAAGATATATTTTTACAGAAAATTGAACACGCTTGTCGCTGTAGCGGCAATAAAAAAACTGTGTAAGCCGTAAGGCTTACACAGTTTTTGTTTTACAAGGTATAAAATTGCTTTATTTGATGCCGTTTAAAATAGTTACCAGTTCAACGGCGCCAGTGTCGCCTGCGGCGGGAGTGACGATGCCTTTACCGGCGATTTTGACAGTGCCGCCTTCAACGTAGGCGTCCTGTGTGTTTTGGCCTGCGTTATAGATGGCAGCCAAATTGCCTGCTACAAAGTAAGCACGCTGCATACCGCTCATTTTACCGGCAGCGGCAGGTTTCATAAAGGTTTTGCCGTTAACTTTTACTTCGCCGTTGTTAGCGTCTACAGCTACTTTACCTTTGCTGTATTCTGTCAGTTTTTTTGCATAATTGTTGCGGCGGTCAGTATCCTTCGGATGGGTGGAAGGATTGAGGATGTCGCTGAGTACGTCTTTTTTACTGCTGTCACCGGCACTTTCGATAACAGTCTGCCAAACTGCCGCCGGGGCGCCTACGTTATAGCCTGCGTCGGCCATATAGGTGAAAGCGATGTTATCGGCTTCCCATTCATTGGGTTTGGTAACGCCGGTGTTTTTGGCATGGACGGCCACTACTTCGGCTGCCAGTCCGTTAACGCCGC
>OGZE01001544.1_pt1 | contig 13120 bp, 8 predicted proteins | sample 1576731 | NCBI WGS metagenome assembly OGZE01 (sample SAMEA3541503, study PRJEB24748) | human gut metagenome | biome: human gut; feature: human-associated habitat; material: faeces | place: China | collected 2012 | reverse complement strand
GCAGCTTTGTTTTTGTGGATCAGACCTTTAGCAGCCTGACGGTCCACGATCGGTTGCATTTCGTTAAATGCTTTCTGTGCAGCAGCTTTGTCGCCAGCTTCGATAGCTGCGTATACTTTCTTGATGAAAGTACGCATCATAGAGCGACGGCTTGCGTTGTGCTTACGAGCCTTTTCAGACTGAATGGCGCGCTTCTTAGCTGATTTGATATTAGCCAAGGTCCAACTCCCAAATGTGTTCTATATGGACAATTCAAAGGCCGAGGAATATGCCCTTTTAGCCTTCTTTTGTCAATGGATTTGTGCAAATAAGCGCCGTTAATGTGCCGGCACTCGTTACGTAGTGATGGCGCAGGATTCTACCAGCTTGCGGGGTGTGAATACAGCTTTTCCGCGATAAAAATTGCAGCAGGCGGTCAGTTTCTTCCCGTGATTTGCGCCATGGCAATGAAAAGCCACTTCTTTCTGATTTCGGTACTCAATCGCCGGTTAACCTTGACCGCTGTACAAGGTATACTCGGACGATTTTCACTGTTTTGAGCCAGACATGAAGCTGATACGCGGCATACATAATCTCAGCCAGGCCCCGCAAGAAGGGTGTGTGCTGACTATTGGTAATTTCGACGGCGTGCATCGCGGTCATCGCGCGCTGTTACAGGGCTTGCAGGAAGAAGGGCGCAAGCGCAACTTACCGGTGATGGTGATGCTTTTTGAACCTCAACCACTGGAACTGTTTGCTACCGATAAAGCCCCGGCACGGCTGACCCGGCTGCGGGAAAAACTGCGTTACCTTGCAGAGTGTGGCGTTGATTACGTGCTGTGCGTGCGTTTCGACAGGCGTTTCGCGGCGTTAACCGCGCAAAATTTCATCAGCGATCTTCTGGTGAAGCATTTGCGCGTAAAATTTCTTGCCGTAGGGGATGATTTCCGCTTTGGCGCTGGTCGTGAAGGCGATTTCTTGTTATTACAGAAAGCTGGCATGGAATACGGCTTCGATATCACTAGTACGCAAACTTTTTGCGAAGGTGGCGTGCGTATTAGCAGCACCGCTGTGCGTCAGGCGCTGGCGGATGACAATCTGGCTCTGGCAGAAAGTTTACTGGGGCACCCGTTTGCCATCTCCGGGCGTGTAGTCCACGGTGATGAATTAGGGCGCACTATAGGTTTCCCGACGGCGAATGTACCGCTACGCCGTCAGGTTTCCCCGGTGAAAGGGGTTTATGCGGTAGAAGTGCTGGGCCTCGGTGAAAAGCCGTTACCCGGCGTGGCAAACATCGGAACACGCCCAACGGTTGCCGGTATTCGCCAGCAGCTGGAAGTGCATTTGTTAGATGTTGCAATGGACCTTTACGGTCGCCATATACAAGTAGTGCTGCGTAAAAAAATACGCAATGAGCAGCGATTTGCGTCGCTGGACGAACTGAAAGCGCAGATTGCGCGTGATGAATTAACCGCCCGCGAATTTTTTGGGCTAACAAAACCGGCTTAAGCCTGTTATGTAATCAAACCGAAACACGGAACCGAGAATCTGATGAGTGACTATAAATCAACCCTGAATTTGCCGGAAACAGGGTTCCCGATGCGTGGCGATCTCGCCAAGCGCGAACCGGGAATGCTGGCGCGTTGGACTGATGATGATCTGTACGGCATCATCCGTGCGGCTAAAAAAGGCAAAAAAACCTTCATTCTGCATGATGGCCCTCCTTATGCGAATGGCAGCATTCATATTGGTCACTCGGTTAACAAGATTCTGAAAGACATTATCGTGAAGTCCAAAGGGCTTTCCGGTTATGACTCGCCGTATGTGCCTGGCTGGGACTGCCACGGTCTGCCGATCGAGCTGAAAGTAGAGCAAGAATACGGTAAGCCGGGTGAGAAATTCACCGCCGCCGAGTTCCGCGCCAAGTGCCGCGAATACGCGGCGACCCAGGTTGACGGTCAACGCAAAGACTTTATCCGTCTGGGCGTGCTGGGCGACTGGTCGCACCCGTACCTGACCATGGACTTCAAAACTGAAGCCAACATCATCCGCGCGCTGGGCAAAATCATCGGCAACGGTCACCTGCACAAAGGCGCGAAGCCGGTACACTGGTGCGTTGACTGCCGTTCTGCGCTGGCGGAAGCGGAAGTTGAGTATTACGACAAAACTTCTCCGTCCATCGACGTTGCTTTTCAGGCGGTCGATCAGGATGCACTGAAAGCAAAATTTGCCGTAAGCAACGTTAACGGCCCAATCTCGCTGGTGATCTGGACCACTACGCCGTGGACTCTGCCTGCGAACCGCGCAATCTCTATTGCACCTGATTTCGACTATGCGCTGGTGCAGATCGACGGTCAGGCCGTGATTCTGGCGAAAGATCTGGTTGAAAGCGTAATGCAGCGTATCGGCGTGACCGATTACACCATTCTCGGCACGGTAAAAGGTGCGGAGCTTGAGTTGCTGCGCTTTACCCATCCGTTTATGGGCTTCGACGTTCCGGCAATCCTCGGCGATCACGTTACCCTGGATGCCGGTACCGGTGCCGTTCACACCGCGCCTGGCCACGGCCCGGACGACTATGTGATCGGTCAGAAATACGGCCTGGAAACCGCTAACCCGGTTGGCCCGGACGGCACTTATCTGCCGGGCACTTATCCGACGCTGGATGGCGTGAACGTCTTCAAAGCGAACGACATCGTCGTTGCGCTGCTGCAGGAAAAAGGCGCGCTGCTGCACGTTGAGAAAATGCAGCACAGCTATCCGTGCTGCTGGCGTCACAAAACGCCGATCATCTTCCGCGCGACGCCGCAGTGGTTCGTCAGCATGGATCAGAAAGGTCTGCGTGCGCAGTCACTGAAAGAGATCAAAGGCGTGCAGTGGATCCCGGACTGGGGCCAGGCGCGTATCGAGTCGATGGTTGCTAACCGTCCTGACTGGTGTATCTCCCGTCAGCGCACCTGGGGCGTACCGATGTCACTGTTCGTGCACAAAGACACGGAAGAGCTGCATCCGCGTACTCTCGAACTAATGGAAGAAGTGGCAAAACGCGTTGAAGTTGACGGCATCCAGGCGTGGTGGGATCTTGATGCGAAAGAGATCCTCGGCGATGAAGCTGATCAGTACGTGAAAGTGCCGGACACATTGGATGTATGGTTTGACTCCGGATCTACCCACTCTTCTGTTGTTGACGTGCGTCCGGAATTTGCCGGTCACGCAGCGGACATGTATCTGGAAGGTTCTGACCAGCACCGTGGTTGGTTCATGTCTTCCCTAATGATCTCCACCGCGATGAAAGGCAAAGCGCCGTATCGTCAGGTACTGACCCACGGCTTTACCGTGGATGGTCAGGGTCGCAAGATGTCTAAATCCATCGGCAATACCGTTTCGCCGCAGGATGTGATGAACAAACTGGGCGCGGATATTCTGCGTCTGTGGGTGGCATCAACCGACTACACCGGTGAAATGGCCGTTTCTGACGAGATCCTGAAACGTGCTGCCGATAGCTATCGTCGTATCCGTAACACCGCGCGCTTCCTGCTGGCAAACCTGAACGGTTTTGATCCAGCAAAAGATATGGTGAAACCGGAAGAGATGGTGGTACTGGATCGCTGGGCCGTAGGTTGTGCGAAAGCGGCACAGGAAGACATCCTCAACGCGTACGAAGCATACGATTTCCACGAAGTGGTACAGCGTCTGATGCGCTTCTGCTCCGTTGAGATGGGTTCCTTCTACCTCGACATCATCAAAGACCGTCAGTACACCGCCAAAGCGGACAGTGTGGCGCGTCGTAGCTGCCAGACTGCGCTGTATCACATCGCAGAAGCGCTGGTGCGCTGGATGGCACCAATCCTCTCCTTCACCGCTGATGAAGTGTGGGGCTACCTGCCGGGCGAACGTGAAAAATACGTCTTCACCGGTGAGTGGTACGAAGGCCTGTTTGGTCTGGCAGACAGTGAAGCGATGAACGATGCGTTCTGGGACGAGCTGTTGAAAGTGCGTGGCGAAGTGAACAAAGTCATTGAGCAAGCGCGTGCCGACAAGAAAGTGGGTGGCTCGCTGGAAGCGGCAGTAACCTTGTATGCAGAACCGGAACTGGCGGCGAAACTGACCGCGCTGGGCGATGAATTACGATTTGTCCTGTTGACCTCCGGCGCTACCGTTGCAGACTATAACGACGCACCTGCTGATGCTCAGCAGAGCGAAGTACTCAAAGGGCTGAAAGTCGCGTTGAGTAAAGCCGAAGGTGAGAAGTGCCCACGCTGCTGGCACTACACCCGGGATGTCGGCAAGGTGGCGGAACACGCAGAAATCTGCGGCCGCTGTGTCAGCAACGTCGCCGGTGACGGTGAAAAACGTAAGTTTGCCTGATGAGTCAATCGATCTGTTCAACAGGGCTACGCTGGCTGTGGCTGGTGGTAGTCGTGCTGATTATCGATCTGGGCAGCAAATACCTGATCCTCCAGAACTTTGCTCTGGGGGATACGGTCCCGCTGTTCCCGTCGCTTAATCTGCATTATGCGCGTAACTATGGCGCGGCGTTTAGTTTCCTTGCCGATAGCGGCGGCTGGCAGCGTTGGTTCTTTGCCGGTATTGCGATTGGTATTAGCGTGATCCTGGCAGTGATGATGTATCGCTCGAAGGCCACGCAGAAGCTAAACAATATCGCTTATGCGCTGATTATTGGCGGCGCGCTGGGCAACCTGTTCGACCGCCTGTGGCACGGCTTCGTTGTCGATATGATCGACTTCTACGTCGGCGACTGGCACTTCGCCACCTTCAACCTTGCCGATACTGCCATTTGTGTCGGTGCGGCGTTGATCGTGCTGGAAGGGTTTTTACCTTCTAAAGCGAAAAAACAATAATAAACCCTGCCGGATGCGATGCTGACGCATCTTATCCGGCCTACAGATTGCTGCGAAATCGTAGGCCGGATAAGGCGTTTACGCCGCATCCGGCAAAAATCCTCAAATATAAGAGCAAACCTGCATGTCTGAATCTGTACAGAGCAATAGCGCCGTCCTGGTGCACTTCACGCTAAAACTCGACGATGGCACCACCGCCGAGTCTACCCGCAACAACGGTAAACCGGCGCTGTTCCGCCTGGGTGATGCTTCTCTTTCTGAAGGGCTGGAGCAACACCTGTTGGGGCTGAAAGTGGGCGATAAAACCACCTTCTCGCTGGAGCCAGATGCGGCGTTTGGCGTGCCGTCACCGGACCTGATTCAGTACTTCTCCCGCCGTGAATTTATGGATGCAGGCGAGCCAGAAATTGGCGCAATCATGCTTTTTACCGCAATGGATGGCAGTGAGATGCCTGGCGTGATCCGCGAAATTAACGGCGACTCCATTACCGTTGATTTCAACCATCCGCTGGCCGGGCAGACCGTTCATTTTGATATTGAAGTGCTGGAAATCGATCCGGCACTGGAGGCGTAACATGCAGATCCTGTTGGCCAACCCGCGTGGTTTTTGTGCCGGGGTAGACCGCGCTATCAGCATTGTTGAAAACGCGCTGGCCATTTACGGCGCACCGATATATGTCCGTCACGAAGTGGTACATAACCGCTATGTGGTCGATAGCTTGCGTGAGCGTGGGGCTATCTTTATTGAGCAGATTAGCGAAGTACCGGACGGCGCGATCCTGATTTTCTCCGCACACGGTGTTTCTCAGGCGGTACGTAACGAAGCAAAAAGCCGCGATTTGACGGTGTTTGATGCCACCTGTCCGCTGGTGACCAAAGTGCATATGGAAGTCGCCCGCGCTAGTCGCCGTGGCGAAGAATCTATTCTCATCGGTCACGCCGGGCACCCGGAAGTGGAAGGGACAATGGGCCAGTACAGTAACCCGGAAGGGGGAATGTATCTGGTCGAATCGCCGGACGATGTGTGGAAACTGACGGTCAAAAACGAAGAGAAGCTCTCCTTTATGACCCAGACCACGCTGTCGGTGGATGACACGTCTGATGTGATCGACGCGCTGCGTAAACGCTTCCCGAAAATTGTCGGTCCGCGCAAAGATGACATCTGCTACGCCACGACTAACCGTCAGGAAGCGGTACGCGCCCTGGCAGAACAGGCGGAAGTTGTGTTGGTGGTCGGTTCGAAAAACTCCTCCAACTCCAACCGTCTGGCGGAGCTGGCCCAGCGTATGGGCAAACGCGCGTTTTTGATTGACGATGCGAAAGATATCCAGGAAGAGTGGGTGAAAGAGGTTAAATGCGTCGGCGTGACTGCGGGCGCATCGGCTCCGGATATTCTGGTGCAGAATGTGGTGGCACGTTTGCAGCAGCTGGGCGGTGGTGAAGCCATTCCGCTGGAAGGCCGTGAAGAAAACATTGTTTTCGAAGTGCCGAAAGAGCTGCGTGTCGATATTCGTGAAGTCGATTAAGTCATTAGCAGCCTAAGTTATGCGAAAATGCCGGTCTTGTTACCGGCATTTTTTATGGAGAAAACATGCGTTTACCTATCTTCCTCGATACTGACCCCGGCATTGACGATGCCGTCGCCATTGCCGCCGCGATTTTTGCACCCGAACTCGACCTGCAACTGATGACCACCGTCGCGGGTAATGTCTCGGTTGAGAAAACTACCCGCAATGCCCTGCAACTGCTGCATTTCTGGAATGCGGAGATTCCGCTCGCCCAGGGAGCCGCTGTGCCGCTGGTACGCGCACCGCGTGATGCGGCATCTGTGCACGGCGAATCGGGAATGGCTGGCTACGACTTTGTTGAGCACAACCGAAAGCCGCTCGGGATACCGGCGTTTCTGGCGATTCGGGATGCCCTGATGCGTGCACCAGAGCCTGTTACCCTGGTGGCCATCGGCCCGTTAACCAATATTGCGCTGTTACTTTCACAATGCCCGGAATGTAAACCGTATATTCGTCGTCTGGTGATCATGGGCGGTTCTGCTGGTCGCGGCAACTGCACACCAAACGCCGAGTTTAATATCGCTGCCGATCCAGAAGCGGCTGCCTGTGTCTTCCGTAGCGGCATCGAAATTGTCATGTGCGGTCTGGATGTCACCAATCAGGCAATATTAACCCCTGACTATCTCGCTACTTTGCCGGAGTTGAATCGCACCGGAAAAATGCTCCACGCCCTGTTTAGCCACTACCGTAGCGGCAGTATGCAAAGCGGTCTGCGAATGCACGATCTCTGCGCCATCGCCTGGCTGGTGCGCCCGGACCTGTTCACTCTCAAACCCTGTTTTGTGGCAGTGGAAACTCAGGGCGAATTTACCTCAGGCACGACGGTGGTTGATATCGACGGTTGCCTGGGCAAACCAGCCAATGTACAGGTGGCATTGGATCTGAATGTAAAAGGCTTCCAACAGTGGGTGGCTGATTTGCTGGCTCTGGTGCCGTAACCTGTCACATGTTATCGGCATGCAGTCATTCATCGACTCATGCCTTTCACTGATATCCCTCCCTGTTTATCATTAATTTCTAATTATCAGCGTTTTTGGCTGGCGGCGTAGCGATGCGCTGGTTACTCTGAAAACGGTCTATGCAAATTAACAAAAGAGAATAGCTATGCATGATGCAAACATCCGCGTTGCCATCGCGGGAGCCGGGGGGCGTATGGGCCGCCAGTTGATTCAGGCGGCGCTGGCATTAGAAGGCGTGCAGCTGGGCGCGGCGCTGGAGCGCGAAGGATCTTCTTTACTGGGCAGCGACGCCGGTGAGCTGGCTGGTGCAGGGAAAACAGGCGTTACCGTGCAAAGCAGCCTTGATGCGATAAAAGATGATTTTGATGTGTTTATCGATTTTACCCGTCCGGAAGGTACGCTGAACCATCTCGCTTTTTGTCGCCAGCATGGCAAAGGGATGGTGATCGGCACTACGGGGTTTGACGAAGCCGGTAAACAGGCGATTCGTGACGCCGCCGCCGATATTGCGATTGTCTTTGCCGCCAATTTTAGCGTTGGCGTTAACGTCATGCTTAAGCTGCTGGAGAAAGCAGCCAAAGTGATGGGTGACTACACCGATATCGAAATTATTGAAGCACATCATAGACATAAAGTTGATGCGCCGTCAGGCACCGCACTGGCAATGGGAGAGGCGATCGCCCACGCCCTTGATAAAGATCTGAAAGATTGCGCGGTCTACAGTCGTGAAGGCCACACCGGTGAACGTGTGCCTGGCACCATTGGTTTTGCCACCGTGCGTGCAGGTGACATCGTTGGTGAACATACCGCGATGTTTGCCGATATTGGCGAGCGTCTGGAGATCACCCATAAGGCGTCCAGCCGCATGACATTTGCTAACGGCGCGGTAAGATCGGCTTTGTGGTTGAGTGGTAAGGAAAGCGGTCTTTTTGATATGCGAGATGTACTTGATCTCAATAATTTGTAACCACAAAATATTTGTTATGGTGCAAAAATAACACATTTAATTTATTGATTATAAAGGGCTTTAATTTTTGGCCCTTTTATTTTTAGTGTTATGTTTTTAAATTGTCTATAAGTGCCAAAAATTACATGTTTTGTCTTCTGTTTTTGTTGTTTTAATGTAAATTTTGACCATTTGGTCCACTTTTTTCTGCTCGTTTTTATTTCATGCAATCTTCTTGCTGCGCAAGCGTTTTCCAGAACAGGTTAGATGATCTTTTTGTCGCTTAATGCCTGTAAAACATGCATGAGCCACAAAATAATATAAAAAATCCCGCCATTAAGTTGACTTTTAGCGCCCATATCTCCAGAATGCCGCCGTTTGCCAGAAATTCGTCGGTAAGCAGATTTGCATTGATTTACGTCATCATTGTGAATTAATATGCAAATAAAGTGAGTGAATATTCTCTGGAGGGTGTTTTGATTAAGTCAGCGCTATTGGTTCTGGAAGACGGAACCCAGTTTCACGGTCGGGCCATAGGGGCAACAGGTTCGGCGGTTGGGGAAGTCGTTTTCAATACTTCAATGACCGGTTATCAAGAAATCCTCACTGATCCTTCCTATTCTCGTCAAATCGTTACTCTTACTTATCCCCATATTGGCAATGTCGGCACCAATGACGCCGATGAAGAATCTTCTCAGGTACATGCACAAGGTCTGGTGATTCGCGACCTGCCGCTGATTGCCAGCAACTTCCGTAATACCGAAGACCTCTCTTCTTACCTGAAGCGCCATAACATCGTGGCGATTGCCGATATCGATACCCGTAAGCTGACGCGTTTACTGCGCGAGAAAGGCGCACAGAATGGCTGCATTATCGCGGGCGATAACCCGGATGCGGCGCTGGCGTTAGAAAAAGCCCGCGCGTTCCCAGGTCTGAATGGCATGGATCTGGCAAAAGAAGTGACCACCGCAGAAGCCTATAGCTGGACACAAGGGAGCTGGACGTTGACCGGTGGCCTGCCAGAAGCGAAAAAAGAAGACGAGCTGCCGTTCCACGTCGTGGCTTATGATTTTGGTGCCAAGCGCAACATCCTGCGGATGCTGGTGGATAGAGGCTGTCGCCTGACCATCGTTCCGGCGCAAACTTCTGCGGAAGATGTGCTGAAAATGAATCCAGACGGCATCTTCCTCTCCAACGGTCCTGGCGACCCGGCCCCGTGCGATTACGCCATTACCGCCATCCAGAAATTCCTCGAAACCGATATTCCGGTATTCGGCATCTGTCTCGGTCATCAGCTGCTGGCGCTGGCGAGCGGTGCGAAGACTGTCAAAATGAAATTTGGTCACCACGGCGGCAACCATCCGGTTAAAGATGTGGAGAAAAACGTGGTAATGATCACCGCCCAGAACCACGGTTTTGCGGTGGACGAAGCAATATTACCTGCAAACCTGCGTGTCACGCATAAATCCCTGTTCGACGGTACGTTACAGGGCATTCATCGCACCGATAAACCGGCATTCAGCTTCCAGGGGCACCCTGAAGCCAGCCCTGGTCCACACGACGCCGCGCCGTTGTTCGACCACTTTATCGAGTTAATTGAGCAGTACCGTAAAACCGCTAAGTAATCAGGAGTAAAAGAGCCATGCCAAAACGTACAGATATAAAAAGTATCCTGATTCTGGGTGCGGGCCCGATTGTTATCGGTCAGGCGTGTGAGTTTGACTACTCTGGCGCGCAAGCGTGTAAAGCCCTGCGTGAAGAGGGTTACCGCGTCATTCTGGTGAACTCCAACCCGGCGACCATCATGACCGACCCGGAAATGGCTGATGCAACCTACATCGAGCCGATTCACTGGGAAGTGGTACGCAAGATTATTGAAAAAGAGCGCCCGGACGCGGTGCTGCCAACGATGGGCGGTCAGACGGCGCTGAACTGCGCGCTGGAGCTGGAACGTCAGGGCGTGTTGGAAGAGTTCGGTGTCACCATGATTGGTGCCACTGCCGATGCGATTGATAAAGCAGAAGACCGCCGTCGTTTCGACGTAGCGATGAAGAAAATTGGTCTGGAAACCGCGCGTTCCGGTATCGCACACACGATGGAAGAAGCGCTGGCGGTTGCCGCTGACGTGGGCTTCCCGTGCATTATTCGCCCATCCTTTACCATGGGCGGTAGCGGCGGCGGTATCGCTTATAACCGTGAAGAGTTTGAAGAAATTTGCGCCCGCGGTCTGGATCTCTCTCCGACCAAAGAGTTGCTGATTGATGAGTCGCTGATCGGCTGGAAAGAGTACGAGATGGAAGTGGTGCGTGATAAAAACGACAACTGCATCATCGTCTGCTCTATCGAAAACTTCGATGCGATGGGCATCCACACCGGTGACTCCATCACTGTCGCGCCAGCCCAAACGCTGACCGACAAAGAATATCAAATCATGCGTAACGCCTCGATGGCGGTGCTGCGTGAAATCGGCGTTGAAACCGGTGGTTCCAACGTTCAGTTTGCGGTGAACCCGAAAAACGGTCGTCTGATTGTTATCGAAATGAACCCACGCGTGTCCCGTTCTTCGGCGCTGGCGTCGAAAGCGACCGGTTTCCCGATTGCTAAAGTGGCGGCGAAACTGGCGGTGGGTTACACCCTCGACGAACTGATGAACGACATCACTGGCGGACGTACTCCGGCCTCCTTCGAGCCGTCCATCGACTATGTGGTTACTAAAATTCCTCGCTTCAACTTCGAAAAATTCGCCGGTGCTAACGACCGTCTGACCACTCAGATGAAATCGGTTGGCGAAGTGATGGCGATTGGTCGCACGCAGCAGGAATCCCTGCAAAAAGCGCTGCGCGGCCTGGAAGTCGGTGCGACTGGATTCGACCCGAAAGTGAGCCTGGATGACCCGGAAGCGTTAACCAAAATCCGTCGCGAACTGAAAGACGCAGGCGCAGATCGTATCTGGTACATCGCCGATGCGTTCCGTGCGGGCCTGTCTGTGGACGGCGTCTTCAACCTGACCAATATTGACCGCTGGTTCCTGGTACAGATTGAAGAACTGGTGCGTCTGGAAGAGAAAGTAGCGGAAGTGGGCATCACTGGCCTGAACGCTGAATTCCTGCGCCAGCTGAAACGCAAAGGCTTTGCCGATGCGCGTCTGGCAAAACTGGCGGGCGTGCGCGAAGCGGAAATCCGCAAGCTGCGCGACCAGTATGACCTGCACCCGGTTTATAAGCGCGTGGATACCTGTGCGGCAGAGTTCGCCACCGACACCGCTTACATGTACTCCACTTATGAAGAAGAGTGCGAAGCGAATCCGTCTACCGACCGTGAAAAAATCATGGTTCTCGGCGGCGGCCCGAACCGTATCGGTCAGGGTATCGAATTCGACTACTGCTGTGTACACGCCTCGCTGGCGCTGCGCGAAGACGGTTACGAAACCATTATGGTTAACTGTAACCCGGAAACCGTCTCCACCGACTACGACACTTCCGACCGCCTCTACTTCGAGCCGGTAACCCTGGAAGATGTGCTGGAAATCGTGCGTATTGAGAAGCCGAAAGGCGTTATCGTTCAGTACGGCGGTCAGACCCCGCTGAAACTGGCGCGTGCACTGGAAGCCGCTGGCGTACCGGTTATCGGCACCAGCCCGGATGCTATCGACCGTGCGGAAGACCGTGAACGCTTCCAGCACGCGGTTGACCGCCTGAAACTGAAGCAACCGGCGAACGCCACCGTTACCGCTATCGAAATGGCGGTAGAGAAGGCGAAAGAGATTGGCTACCCGCTGGTGGTACGTCCGTCTTACGTTCTCGGCGGTCGGGCGATGGAAATCGTCTATGACGAAGCAGACCTGCGTCGCTACTTCCAGACGGCGGTCAGCGTGTCTAACGATGCGCCAGTGTTGCTGGACCACTTCCTCGATGACGCGGTAGAAGTGGATGTGGACGCCATCTGCGACGGCGAAATGGTGCTGATTGGCGGCATCATGGAGCATATTGAGCAGGCGGGCGTGCACTCCGGTGACTCCGCATGTTCGCTGCCAGCCTACACTTTAAGTCAGGAAATTCAGGATGTGATGCGCCAGCAGGTGCAGAAACTGGCCTTCGAATTGCAGGTGCGCGGCCTGATGAACGTGCAGTTTGCGGTGAAAAACAACGAAGTCTACCTGATTGAAGTTAACCCGCGTGCGGCGCGTACCGTTCCGTTCGTCTCCAAAGCCACCGGCGTACCGCTGGCAAAAGTGGCGGCGCGCGTGATGGCTGGCAAATCGCTGGCTGAGCAGGGCGTAACCAAAGAAGTTATCCCGCCGTACTACTCGGTGAAAGAAGTGGTGCTGCCGTTCAATAAATTCCCGGGCGTTGACCCGCTGTTAGGGCCAGAAATGCGCTCTACCGGGGAAGTCATGGGCGTGGGCCGCACCTTCGCTGAAGCGTTTGCCAAAGCGCAGCTGGGCAGCAACTCCACCATGAAGAAACACGGTCGTGCGCTGCTTTCCGTGCGCGAAGGCGATAAAGAACGCGTGGTGGACCTGGCGGCAAAACTGCTGAAACAGGGCTTCGAGCTGGATGCGACCCACGGCACGGCGATTGTGCTGGGCGAAGCAGGTATCAACCCGCGTCTGGTAAACAAGGTGCATGAAGGCCGTCCGCACATTCAGGACCGTATCAAGAATGGCGAATATACCTACATCATCAACACCACCGCAGGTCGCCAGGCGATTGAAGACTCCAAGCTGATTCGCCGCAGCGCGCTGCAGTACAAAGTGCATTACGACACCACCCTGAACGGCGGCTTTGCCACCGCGATGGCGCTGAA
>OGZE01001541.1_pt1 | contig 13131 bp, 15 predicted proteins | sample 1576731 | NCBI WGS metagenome assembly OGZE01 (sample SAMEA3541503, study PRJEB24748) | human gut metagenome | biome: human gut; feature: human-associated habitat; material: faeces | place: China | collected 2012 | reverse complement strand
TTATAAAAAACCGGAAGGATAATCAGCCTCCATGCCGCTAACGCGGCATCCGATGCTGTAGTCTTTAATGTCTGCTTTGTGCCAGGAGCGGCCCTTTGGTAGTTGTCAGTAGGACGATATTTGCGCAGAATGAAACAACCTTTAAGTATGACCATTTTTTATACAGCCACACACTATTGAATCCAGGTCCAAAAGGGGCTACTGACCAAGAAATGAAAGGATGCACGAGATCAAGCTATGCGTATTCATCAACAGAATAAGTCCCGTAAACTGTATCGCAGCGTCAATACGACTACGCGGCACCATTCTAATAATCCAGGTGCAGAGTATCGCTGGGAACGCAATCGTAAAAAAGTCGGAGATGAGCTACTGGTAAAACGCGAGACAATGCATGGCAGACAGAAGCGCGGCCGAGACTACACCCCATTGTTTTATTTTCTGATCAAGCAGATTGGCAAACCGTGGGATGAAATATTCAGCGAAGTATGTGGACGTCTTGATACCACCGCGCCTGTATTCTGGTTGGTCGCGCTACATGAGCATCAGCGAAGGGATTTAGTCTGCATTGGCGAAAGCAGTTTTTATCCGGGTTTATTTGTTGATGAGGATGGAATTCTGCAACAGGTAAACCCTTTAATTACGAGAAAAGACGTTAAAGTGACTTGTCGCTGCTGTACGCACACTTATATCGGTGAGCCTGTACCCTAGATAGATTGAGTGACACTACCTATCTTATCTTGGCTGCGATCATTGTCAGCAGTAAGAGTGCTTGCAAGCATCCGTTACTTACTGACTGCGGGCCGTTAGCCCTTCCGCTCTGGGCCAGGAGCGGACTTTTAGTGGTTCAAAAAAGTCTCATGCCGCGGTCAAATTTTGTCGACCACTACACTGGCAGGTCAACTAAACCGTATTAAGGAATAATCATGGCAATTAAACAAGACGACACCCAACCAAAAAGCGATATGGCGACCATGCCTGTAGTTCTGGCGGTAGCAGATGATTTCGCCGTTTTTAACTTTGATTCCTTGCTACCAGAATCGGCCTCTTGTGATTATCACGAGCTAAATAGTCAGTTGGAAGCATCAGCTCGTTCCTCTGATGAGACTCAAAAAAGCGTTTATGAATTGTTCAAGGCAATTTGCTCATTTCATTTTAGGGCTGATGACCCTGTCCAACCGTGGGGGCCAGTATGGAGTGGTCCAAATGGTCGTTCTTACATACCTAGCGACTTCCGAGGTGAACAAAATGACATTCTTTCAAACGTAGTTATTAAAATTGAAAACAGACTACTTCGAGCTCGGGTGGCAGATATAATATGGACTAATGATAAAAGGAAAAAAGACGCAGCTACAATAGCAATAAATACTTATTGCGAACTAATAGACACATACAGTAACCGTAGTTTGCAGGAGGGGAATTATAACACCTTTAATCATATGGGGAAGCTCGAGCAATTCTTAAGACGTGTGTTCGATATAGCCTCGTTAACACAGAAGAAAAACTCATTCCCGAAAAATATACAAACTGCATTTGATGTTGTATATGCAAAAGCATTAGAGCTAAAATTGTATATTGTATTTGAACGAGTAGCGCGGCTTGGGGCAAATAAGAAGATAATCGATTGGAGTGTTGTTGCCAAGGATGCCAAGAGACTAGCAAGTAAGACTGATGCTAATACAAATCCGGATGTTGTCAAAAAGGTACTTTATTTAGCGGCAAGTGCATTTGAAAAAAATGGGGACAATGATTCTAAGCGAGAGTGCCAAGAGAACGCAGTAGAGCAGACACTTAAGATGAGAGAGCATGTCAGTCAGGCTTCAGCAAAAGCATACTGGACAAGCATTGCAATAGGGGAACTGCGTTCTGTAGGTGGGCACAAAGAGCGAATAGCAGCGTTGATTGCCGAGTTGCGTGACTTCCAGATGTCATCACGCGATGAATTTGCAACATTCACAATCCCCATAGATGCCGATAAGGAGAGAGAAGAAACATCTAAAATCTACTCAGAACTCTCCCTCTCAGCCTGTTTGCATGAATTTGCCCTAGCTCCATACATTATATCTAAGAGCGACTTACGTCACCACGCTGACACTGTTCGAAAGGAAAGTTTTTTTAGTAATTTCATGGGAGGGGTCCATACTGATATAGAAGGTAAGGTCTACGCCAAAACGCCTGCAGTTTCTGTCGATGGGAATCCATCGGATGAGTGGTACAAATCTCGGCATATAAGAACTCTTGATTTATTTTATCATCACTTCGCTTCAGGTTTTGTAGACCCTGTCCGTTATTGTTTATCAACCCGATTTTCTATAGAGGAACGTCATTTTGAATCTATTTCCGCATTAAGTTCATTCGTTCCAGGTGGTCATGAACATATATTTTCGTTAGGCTTTTCTCGCTTTTTTCAGGGTGATTATGCTTCTGCTTCTTACCTTCTTATTCCTCAACTTGAAAACTCAATACGGTTTTATATGCACACATTGAACCGTGAGACTTCTAAATTAGATAATGAACTTCTTCAGGAAGATCGTTCTCTATCTGGAATGCTAGAAAGCCTTCGCCCTGAGTTGGAGCAGGTCTTTGGTGGGGATTTAATAAATATTATTGATTTACTTTTCAATTACAAGCCAGGCCCGTCTCTGCGCCATGAAATAGCGCACGGGAAATTGTCTGCAGGAGGGTGTTTTAGCGCTTCAGCTATTTATGCTTGCTGGTTGATTTATCGTCTTGTCTGTTGGCCTCTGTTAGATTGCTGGGTTGAATATATAGCACCGTCTATAGAGGAAAACTAAAATTTGTGAGCCTTATGACATATAACTACTGATTACCTGCAGCAGGGCCTGCGTGAAGGAGAACTTCCGCTCCTCGCTCAAAGCACTCATAGCAGCCCTTCGGTAAGCAAATAGATGTCTGCTTAGACAAAAGCCGACGTTAAGAGCACTTGACCCGCTCCCCGTTCGTTAACACATAGCAACGTTAGTAATGCATTCTGTGCGGTAATAACATTGCAAACTTCCGCTTCTCGCTCACAGTGGAGCTTCAACTCAGTTAATATGTCCGCTTCGTGCCAGGAGCGGACATAACAATGTTTGTTCAGCTAACATAAGTTGAGCGTTTCATAATGATATCTCTCTGGGGATCCGTCCCAACCTGGAAGATATGTTCACCCACCTCGGTAAACCCAAGCTTACGGTAAAAAGAGATTGCCCTTGGGTTATGTTCCCAGACACCTAACCAGACAACATCCGATCCCTTTGCCGCAAATTCAGCAAAGCATTTGCGCATAAGCGCTTGTGCTAATCCTTTGCCATGATAAGGTTCATCGACATACAGACACAGGATTTCTCCGGCGTGAATGCTATTTACACAGGGAGGAAATTCTTCCCATCTCAGTTGGGCGTACCCTATCAGTTTGCTTTCGTATTCGCAGACTAATGTAATCCAGTCTTGTCTGAGGATTTCGTGCAACTGAATATCTGTTGAATAACTTGCCTGGCAGTGAAGATCCATATCCTTCTGAGTATTACCCGCCTCAAACGTTTTTCTAAAGGTTCGTTCGGCTAAAATGGCAAGCTCTTCTGCATCAGAGGGGCTGGCTCTACGGATTAACATTTATCATTACTCTCTGAGAAGTGTTCTTATTTTTGCCCGGGTTTACGATAAATATCGGGTCGATTGATTTGCCAGACAAAATATGGTCGGTTCAATGGGTTATACCCCAGCTTCTGGTATAGCCAGGGCGCGCTGTCGGTCACCAGCATTATCCGTCGCAGACCTGACATCACTGGATGGGCGTGGCAGCATTCAATCAACCAACGACCAAGACCACTTTTCTGATACTCGTTCAGCACGTAGACGTCGCACAAATAAGCAAAAGTGGCATAGTCGGTGACCAGACGGGCGAAGCCGATTTGTCTTGTTCCATCCAGAAGCGCAAAACAAAGGCTGTTCTGGATTGATATCCTGACCGTTTCTGCATCAATGCCCGCCGCCCAGGACGATTGCGACAGGTAATCGTGAATGGCTTCCAGCTGAAAAAAGGCGGGATCGGTTGTGACAGTAAACTGGCCTTGGGTAAAACGCAGATGCTGATTATCCACTAAACGACTCCTTGCAAACTTGCTTTGATGAGACAAGCCCTACAGGCATACCGGGCAACCACTCAGGATGTTTTCTCATGTACTGTCATGATAAATACCAGCGGGCTCTCCCCCTGGTTTTCGTAGAAATGAGGAACGTCCGTTCTGGCCGTTGCCGAACAGCCGGTTTTTACCCGATACAAATGGTCCTTTACCCCCAATGTGAGCGTGCCCGACTGAACATAAAACAGTTCAAGCGTTCCTTCCGTGTGGCCCGGTGAAGCAAACTTTTCCCCCGGCTGCATTTCCCACATCCAGAGCTCGGTCATATCAGGCCCACCCGACCCTGCGAGCAGTCTTGCTCTCCCGCCTTTTTCACCTTCCCACAATTCTGGGATCTCATCTTCAGCAATGAGATGCACAGTCGGTTTGGAACTGACATCCACAAAATCAGCCACCGAAACCCCCATCGCGGTAGCCAGGCGGCATAACAGGGCAATGCTGGGATTGGCCCGGCATCCCTCTATCTCAACCAGCGCTCCCTTGCTGACGCCGGCTCGACGGGAGAGTTCATCGAGGGAGATTTTCTTTTGCTTACGATACTGTTTAATTCGCTGAGATACGGCTTCATTCACCGTGTTGACGATAGCATTTGCATCGGTCATTAAATTGACTTTTTTGGTCATCGGTCATTATCATAGAATAAATTAGTCATTAAAGGATTATCACGTGTTAACCGTCTCTCCGTCAATTGCCCCTGAAATTTATCGTATTGCCCCAGGTTTTCAGGCACTCAGTATCTGCGTAAAAGCTGCGCCAGTGCTTCATCCCGACGCTGGAGAAATCGCGCTGCGGGAAGCCTGTGAAGCCGTTGTGGCCGGCGAACCGGAATGGGCGGGATCTCATCTGGCAGCCTGGGCCGACGTTTTTCAAAAGTTTGGTGCCAAACCTAAACGCACCCCTTGCTCAGCTGATGCGTTACGTAAGCGCGTATTACGTGATGGAACGATGCCCGCGCTCGATCCCATCGTTGATCTTTATAACGCCGTGAGTCTCCGCTACGCCGTACCGGTTGGTGGGGAGAATATCTCTGCCTATCAGGGTTCACCACGTCTGGCTGTGGCAAACGGAACAGAGCCTTTTGATACCGTTAAAGAGGGTGAAACGGCCGTTAAATATCCTTCACAAGGAGAGGTTATCTGGTGTGATGATACTGGCGCGACCTGCCGCCGCTGGAACTGGCGACAGGGGATCAGAACCCGTCTGGGCGTGGACGCTCAGCAAATGTGGTTCATTCTGGAAAGCCTGCCGCAGATGCCGCTGGAGAAACTGCACGAAGCCGGGAAGATGCTGACCGACGGCCTGGAAAAAATGATGCCACGGCCTGTGGTTTGACGTCGCTGTCATCGAAGAACAACAGCAGTAATACCCTTCAGGAGAAACATGGATGTTTACCGGTTTGCCGGCGTTTCCATTAACCCCAGTCACCGCCAGCGGCGTGGATGAAAAAGGTTTCAGCCCTATCTGCAACCGTAGTCAGCAGGCGATATCGCGGGTATAGCCCATGTTAAAAGGGTGCTGGAGCTGAAGCAATCTACCCGCAGACCTGGCATCTGTCGGTTCTTTTGAAACCGGGTAGAAAATCAATCAACATCGCACGTTTGAAACAACATTTTTAGGTGCGTAATTCGCTAATGGCGGACCTTTGGCGCAGTGAACTCATCTGCTCTGTGCCAGAAGCGGACTTTCTTCTTTTGTTAAACAAAGAGGTTTAAACGAAACCGTTTCATGATAAATCTATAAATATAATAAGGCGAAAAGGAAGAGAAAATGAAAATCAGGCTTGCAGTACCTGAAGAGGCAGAGGAATGTTGGAATATAAGGAATCTTTCTATCCGGGAAGGATGTAAGCCAAGTTATTGTGCCAGTGTGCTCGAGGCCTGGACGCCTGAAGCTATGCCTGAACATTACAGGGCGGTTATTACGGAAAATCCTTTTTTTGTTGTCGAGCTGCCTGATGCAGGATTGGTGGCGACGGGGTATCTGGATCTTACCGAAGGTAGCGTAGAAGCTATTTTTACATTGCCGGATTATTTTGGTAAAGGTTTTGCTAGCCTGATTATTGAGACGATTAAAGATGAGGCGGTTAAAAGAGGGTTGAAACAGTTAATCTTAAGCTCAACACCAAACGCGCAAACTTTCTACGAAAAGCATGGTTTTATGTTTATCAAAGAAACGACATCCCCCTCAAGACTTGCCAAAACCGACCTGCGTTGCATGGATATGTCCATCACATTATCAGTCTGAGTTTTCTTGTGCTTCTGGCAGGATAAAATCTATTCGCTACAAGTTCAGGACGGCAGCTTCTAAACCTTGGGCTGGCTATAACTCATGTGTTCAATGTCCGCTCCTCGCTCACAGCGGACTTTAAACTCACCCAGTACGCCCGCTTCGAGCCAGGAGCGCACATTTTGAAAGCCATCAAGTCCTTAGTTTGATGCCCATCGGAATTGTTTACTTTACAATACCAGCTACGAACAGCCTAACTAAAGCCAGGTGATCACGTGCATTCAAACATGATTGAATACCTTAATATTTTCGTACAGGTTGTTGAGCAGGGCAGCTTTACAAGGGCCGCTGACATTCTGCAGATTCATCGTCCCACCGTGAGCAAAGCGATACAGCAGATAGAGGACGACCTCGGCGTAAAACTCATCCATCGCACTACCCGTAAGTTGAGCGTTACGGCTGAAGGGGAGGCGTTTTATCATCGTGCCAGGCTTGTATTGTCTGAAGTTAATGACATGATGGCGAGTTTTTCACCTACTCTTCCACCTCGGGGGCGGCTCAGGCTTGATGTCCCGCTGGCGCTGGCTCACGCCATACTGATCCCTAATCTCAAACATTTCCAGTCACTGTATCCTGACATTGATGTCATTTTGGTTTCATCGGACAAAAAAACCGATCTAATCACGGAAGGTGTGGACTGTCTTGTCCGCCTGGGCGAGCTTCAGGATTCGAGTTTTATCTCCAGACGTCTTGGTGACATCAGGATGGTCACCTGTGCAGCCCCGTCTTACCTGCAACAACATGGACGACCGGAAACACTTGCGGATCTGGAGCAGCATCGGGCAATAAATTTTTTCAGCGACCACAGTCGTGATGTGATGGAGTGGAAATTTATTAAGGACGGGAAGATCGTTTCGTTGCGTCCCGTAGGCAGGATGCTGGTTGATAATTCAGATATTCTGCTCTCCTGTGGCCTGGCGGGCCTCGGCATAATTCAGGGCACCTTTAACGCCCTTGCCCCACATATTGCTTCCGGCGCTCTTGAAGAGATTCTGACGCAATACCCTTCTGTGTCCAAGCCCGTGTCGGTGCTGTATCCGGACAGGCGCTACCTTTCCCCCAAAGTACGGGTCTTTATCGACTGGTTCAGTGAAGTTCTGACCATGCAGAACCGCTGAAACCAGTGGATTGTTAACAGATAATTAATACTGAAGTTCCCTGTCAGCTATTTTTGGTACGTTTATAGCAGCGTAGATTGTCAGTAAATGAACCGGGCATGTCTTCAACAATATTCTAAAGATGTGCTGATAACTGACGAGAGCTGAATATGTCTAAAGTTGTTACCTTTAACCGCACCGGTGGTCCGGAAGTTTTGGAAGTTGTCGATGTGGAGGTGCCCGCACCAACAGCGGGTGAAGTTCAGATTCGCGTACATGCTATTGGACTTAACCGTGCAGAAATCATGTACCGCAACGGCCAATATGTTATTGAGCCGGAATTTCCGGCACGTCTTGGTTATGAAGCGGCTGGCGTTGTGCAGGCCGTAGGTGAGAATGTTGAGGCATTTACCACTGGCGATCTGGTCAGCGTAATCCCTTCATTTATGTTTAATGAATACGGTATGTACGGCGAAGTGGTCAATGCACCTGTGCACGCTGTTGTGAAGCATCCTGAAAATCTTTCCTTTGAGGAAGCCGCTGCAAGCTGGATGATGTATATCACTGCATATGGCGCGCTGGTTGAATATGGCAACCTTCAGGCTGGGCAGAATGTTGTGATCCGCGCGGCATCAAGCAGCGTAGGACTGGCTGCCATACAGATAGCTAACATGCTGGGTGCTAAACCCATTGCGCTTACCCGAACTGCCGAAAAAAGAGACATGCTTCTTAAAGCGGGTGCCGCCACTGTTATCGCTAGCGCTGAGCAGGATATGGTTGCGGAAATCAATCATGCGACAGATGGCATGGGCGCCCATATTGTTTTTGATCCTGTCGGTGGGCCGGACGTGGCAAAACTGACCCAGGTGATGGCACCGCAAGGGATGTTCTTCCAGTACGGCGCGCTAGACAGCCGCGACCTGCTTGTGCCTGTCTTTGATATTCTCGGTAAGCATCTCACGCTGCGTGGATATGAGCTGTTTGAAATTACGACGGACCCTGAAAAAATGGCACGCGCAAAATCCTTCGTCACCGAAGGGTTACGTTCCGGCAAACTGAAACCTATCATTGATAAAACATTTCCGCTTGAGGATATTGCGGATGCACAGCGCTATATGGAAGCAAATGGACAGGTTGGCAAAATCGTTGTAGTGGTTGAGTAAACCTCAAACCCACTAACCGTTCACCCAGATGAGCTGGTATGAAAGGTGAAGCGGAGGGCCATACGCTGCAGATCAGGATTCAGCGGTGCAGACTTTTCTGACCTAAAGGGAAGGGGGCGGCACACTCTGCTTCAGTGGGGGTAGCTAATCACCTCAAATTGTTAGATACAAGGGGTGGGGGTGCCGATGCGGGTGACAAGGGTATCTCTGCCGCAGCTATAAAATCGATAAAACAGCGTATTCTTGGTGACAGGTAGCGGCTGGCGGGCCACAGGACGGAGAAATGTCCATCCTTGATGCAACACCCGGGCAACACCTCCTGCAGTTGTCCCTCATCCATTGCCTCGCGCACGACAAAATCAGGCACATAAGCGATGCCCATCCCCGCCGCGCTTAAGCGAATGGCGGCCTCAATGTTATTGACCGTCATCACGGCAGCGGCCCTGAAATCTCCCGTCAGTCGCATACCGCGCAGTTCCCAGGGCTGGATCAGCCCCGTCGCGGGGAAGCGGAAAAAAATGCACTTGTGTGCCGCCAATTCCGCTGGTGAGCCGGGAACGCCGTATTCCGCCAGATAGGCCGGGCTGGCACAGAGCACAAAACGAAAGCCTCCCAGCGTTCTGGCGATCAAGCGGGAGTCCGCTAATTCACCGCTGCGGATAGCGACATCAACTCCCTCATCGATCAGATTGACCAGCCGGTCGCTAAAGTCGAGATCCAGTTCAACCTGCGGATAAAGACGGCTAAAGGCGGTGAGGGCGGGGAGCAACAGGCGGTAGCCAATGACGGGCAGTGAAATCCTCAGTTTGCCGGTGGGCTGTGAGAGACTGCTGGTCAGCTCTGACTCGGCCTCCTGGATCTGCTCCAGGATACTCTGACAGCGGGTCAGAAATGCGGCCCCCTCCGCCGTCAGGCTGACGTTTCTGGTGCTGCGGTTGAACAGCCGGACCCCCAGTTTATGCTCAAGCCGGGCGACATTCTTACCCACCGCCGAGGCAGATATGCCCAGCAGCCTGGCGGCCTGAACAAAGCTTAGCGTTTCGGCGGTGCGGACAAAGGACGTCAGCGAGGTGAGGCTGTCCATTGATTATAAACCTTATGTCTCTTAAGAAGATATTTTCAGTCTATTTATCGGCATTAACATCCGCAATAGGATGGCGACAGTTTATTCATTCCTTGCCGACTGATGAGGGCCGCCCGATGTTACTCACCGCCAGAACACCTTCCCGATACGCCAGCGCCCTGGCCGCGCTTTCTGTCTTTATGGCGGCCTTGCTGCTGCCGTTAAGTTTTACCGGCGGCGTCATGACCACCCCCGCGATACAGCAGTCGCTGGGCGGCTCTCCCGCTGCGCTGTCGTGGCTGACCAATGGCTTTATGCTGACTTTCGGCAGCTTTTTACTGGCCGCAGGGGTGACGGCGGATGCCATCGACAGAAAACGTATTTTTATCGCCGGCGCCGCGCTGTTTTGCCTGAGCAGCCTGCTGTTTTGTCTGACGCACAATCTCTTCCTGTCAGGCGTGTTGAGGGCGCTGCAGGGCCTGGCCGCGGCGATGATTTTAGCCAGCGGCAGTGCGGCGCTGGCCCAGCTGTATGATGGCGCCCAGCGGACGCGGGCATTCAGCATCCTCGGCACGGTGTTCGGCATTGGCCTGGCGTTCGGTCCGCTGCTGATCGGCTTCATGATCGACGCGGTGGGTTGGCGCGGCGTATACGCCCTGTTTGCGCTGCTCTCGGCAGGGGTTCTGCTTATAGGCCTGGTATCTCTGCCTGCGGCAGAAAAAAGCGAGCCGCGGACACCCGATAACCTGGGCTTAATCCTGTTTACGCTGGCCCTGATGCTGTTTACTGCATCGCTTATGGTCATTCCGGCCCGCGGTTTTTTATCCCTGACCACGCTGGCCTTGCTCATCGCGTCGGGGGGGCTGTTCGTGGCCTTTGTCGTACGCTGCCGGAGGGTGAACAACCCGGTGCTGGAACTCTCCCTGCTGCGTCATCCGCGTTTTGTCGGCGTACTGTTGTTGCCTGTCGCCACCTGCTGTTGCTACGTGGTCCTGCTGATTATTGTTCCACTGCATTTTATGGGCGGAGAGGGGATGAGTGAGTCGCAGAGCGCACTGTATCTGATGGCGCTGACCGCGCCGATGCTGGTTTTCCCATCCGTTGCGGCCCTGCTCACCCGCTGGTTTTCACCGGGGCAGGTGTCCACGGCGGGACTGATGATGGCCTCCGTCGGGTTGTTGTTGCTGGGCGATGCTTTTCACAGTAACCACCTCCCGCAACTGGTGCTGGCGCTGATCCTCTGTGGGGCGGGGGCGGCGCTTCCCTGGGGACTGATGGATGGCCTGGCGATATCCGCTGTGCCGGTCGCCAAAGCCGGTATGGCGGCAGGCCTGTTCAACACCGTACGCGTTGCCGGCGAGGGGATCGCCCTGGCGGTCGTCTCCGCGGTATTAACGGCAAGCAATACCCTGACCCTGCAGAGTCGCGTTCACGGGTATGCCCCCGAGGTGATTCACCGCGCCGCAGGCTGGCTGGGGGCCGGCAATATGCCGCAGGCGGCTGCGCTTTTGCCTGATTTTTCCCTCCGGGCGCTGCGCGAGAGCTATGACTCTGCTTATACGCTACTGTTTAGCGGGTTGGCGGTCGTCACCCTGCTGTGCGCCCTGATGATCTGGCTGACGCTATGCCGGAAGGGGGCGCTATCCAAACCCGCGACAGTGGATCCTGAAACCCCTTGATAGCGCGGTGGCGTCACGCTTCCCGGGCTGCTCAGCGAACCGGGATTGTCATTGTTTCGCTGACGGAACTATGCTGATTAGGGCGGCCATATGCGCCGCCCCGGCAGCGGAAACTGTGACTCACAGGCGGCGGTATGGCGAGTGATACAGACCGGATTTATATCGAGATCCTGGAAACGGTGCTGATGAGCACCCTGGATCCTGATTTGTGGAAATCGGCGCTGCAGAAACTGGCGTTTCTCACCGGCAGCGCCTTGATGGAGTTGTTTAACGTCAAGCCCGCCGAAAACGCAGTGGCGGAGCTGCTGGTGCGGGGCATGACGCCTTACATCTGGGCGTATCTATCGCCACGATCGGAACCCACCTTAGCGCCCTGTACCAGAAAATCCATACTCGACATCAGGCAGAGCTCCTGCTGATTCTCCGCGTAATCGACGGCGAATGGTTTCGCTCGGTCAGGAATGATGGTCGCGCAGGAAAACGGTCAGCACCTCTTTCGGCGGCACGCCGCCGCATTCGCCAATCATCCAGCCCACCGCGCCGCGGTGATAGGCGCCGTGAAAGAGCATGTGGTTCAGCATCTCCATCGCGGTCATATTGCCGTCGCCGCCGTCGACAAATTTGAAGGCGATACGTTCGTGGAAATCGGCGGGGGTCATGGCGCTGACGTACTGAATGTATTTGTCCGTACAGGCGGTCATGGCCGTTTCCAGCTCATCAACGGTTGGCGTCTCAGGGGTATTCAGCGCGGTGTAGCCGTGCGGCCTGCCGCGCAGGTTCGCCCGGAAAATCATATCAACGACATGGATATGGTTCATCAGCCTGATGGTCAGGTGACGCTTTTCGCCATGTACCGTTCCGTCAATCGCGCGGATCGCCTGTAAGGTGGCAAGGTCAATCCAGCGCTTGTATTTCAACAGCGTTACTACTGTGTCTTTGTCCATAGTCGGTCCCGGGTTGGTTGAACCGTTATCATACTGGTTATGCCGGTGAACCGTCACTCACCGGCATCAGGCACAAAAAAGCCTCGCCGAGGCGAGGCTTTTCAATAAGCAGGTGATTTAGTCAAATACACCGTTAATCACGGCGGTGACGATCGCGGTGCTCAGGGCCACCAGCACCAGATCATCGCCGACCGCCCGCCATTCATAGCCCGGATAATAGGGCAGGTCGTTAATCATAGAAGCTGGCAGGGTCTTTTTGGCGATCCCCGGAGGGAGCGGTTTGCCGCGGGCGACATTTTTGGCGATACCCGGCGGCAGCGCCTGATAGCCGACCAGACCGTAGTTCACGGCAAGGGAGCGCGCCCGTGAGAAGCTAATATCGCTGTCGACGTGGTCGGGCTTGCCGTAGTTTTTCCGTTTGCCGTGATCTTCAGTGGACTGGCCTTTATTTTGCCCTTTATTGCCATGGTCGCCACTGTTACCGTTGTTACCATGATTGCCGCTATTGCCATGGTTACCACTGTTCCCGTGATTACCACCGCCGTTGCCATTGCCATTACCCGGGTTGGCATACGCTGGCGCGGCCATGACGGCAAGAGAAATAACCGCCGCCAGTGCTGTTTTGAGAGTGCGACGCTTAAGCATGATGTTGATACCTTAACAGGGAGTACACGCTTAAAAAATAAGATAAAGCTATACCCCAGGCAATCTCATGTTGTCTTATTTTTTTGCCCTTATTTAATTAGCGGCGGGGAAA
>OGZE01001540.1_pt1 | contig 13155 bp, 10 predicted proteins | sample 1576731 | NCBI WGS metagenome assembly OGZE01 (sample SAMEA3541503, study PRJEB24748) | human gut metagenome | biome: human gut; feature: human-associated habitat; material: faeces | place: China | collected 2012 | reverse complement strand
AACAATAAATCCTCCCCCATTTTCAATACATCTATTATAGAATTGATCATCTACTTTACAGAAAGAGAATTTTGCTAGATGTGGAACATTACTTCGATATGGAAGTAATTTAGAATCTGATGGTACGATATGGTCTGTAGAAATATTATCTCCTACTTTTAAACATACCTTACCAGTAAAGGTGTCAGGTAATTTATCTCCACGAGGAACAGGTTTAATATTTGGTCCCATATATACTTCATTTTGAGGATCATATTCATCAATAAAGAAATTCTTATTCTTCACAAATAGTGTATTTTCAATATCATCTAAATACATATCATCTTCAAATTCATCTGTTAAATAACCTTTGATTGCACTTAAAGCAGCCACTTCAGGTGATACTAGATAAACACTGGCATCATTTGTTCCTGAACGTCCTTTAAAGTTACGATTGATTGTTCTTAAAGAAACACCTTTAGAAAGTGGTGCTTGTCCCATACCAATACATGGACCACAACCGCATTCAAGAATTCGAGCACCAGCAGCAACCATGTCCGCTAAAGCGCCACATTTAGAAAGCATTGCCAGAATACTTGAAGAACCTGGTGCAATAACAAGTGAAACATGTGTTGCGACTCTTCTTCCTTTTAAGATTTTTGCAGCTTTTAACATATCTGGAAGTGATGAGTTTGTACATGAACCAATCACTACTTGATTAATTTTCATTCCTCTTAATTCACTTACTGGTGCAACAGCATCTGGACTATGTGGTTTGGCAGTTAATGGTACAAGTTTTGATAAATCAACAGTGATTTCTTCATCATATGTTGCATCCTCATCTGCCTTTAACTCAACATAATCTTCAACTCTTCCTTGTTGAATTAAATATTCTTTAGTATTTTCATCTGTTGGGAAAACAGAAGTTGTTGCGCCTAATTCAGCCCCCATGTTACAAATAGTCGCACGATCTGTTAACGATAATTCTTTTAACCCTTCCCCAGTGTATTCAATAATCTTATTGACCCCACCTTTGACAGATAATTGTTGTAAAATATATAAAATAACATCTTTAGCCGAAGCCCATTTTGCTTTTTTACCTACTAAATTCACTCTAACAACACTTGGACATTGTAAATAATATGTACCTGTTGCCATTGCTACAGCGACATCTAATCCCCCTGCTCCAATAGCAATCATTCCCATCGCACCACATGTTGGTGTATGTGAATCAGAACCTACTAATGTTTTTCCTGGTTTCGCAAAGTTTTCTAATTGTAATTGGTGGCAAACACCATTACCTGGTTTAGAAAAAGTAATTCCATGTTTCTTTGCAACACTACGGATAAATTCATGATCATCCATATTTTCAAAACCTGTTTGTAACATATTGTGATCAATATAAGCAACTGCCTTTTCAACAGCAACATGTTCAATTCCCATTGCTTCTAATTGTAAGTAAGCCATTGTACCTGTTGAATCTTGAGTCAATGTTTGGTCAATTTGAATACCTATTTGTTGACCAGCAACTAACTCACCACTTTTAAGTTTAGAACTTAAAATTTTATACGCTAAATTCATTATTCTACGTCCCCCTTATTACGATTGTATACAATTATACATTCAATATGTATTATTGTAAATACATTCTAAGCAAATAAAGGGAATTTTATAGTCTTTTTTTTATAAAATTGTATATTGTATACACAACCTATACATTTAAAAAAGGAGCGAAAGCTCCGCTTTTTTATAAATCCAAGGCATATGCAATTGCAAGTTTTGTTGTATCTACAATTGAATCAATATGACAACGTTCTTTACCATGCGAATTGATCACAGCCATACCAAATGCAGCAGCATAAACATTATTACCTGCACGAATTGCTGCATTAGCATCTGTTCCATAATGGAAGAAAACATCAACACAATAATTTAAGTTTGTTTTTTTAGCTTGGTTGATAATTCTTGTAGTAAGTTCTCTATCATATGGAGAATAGTTATCTTTAGCACAAATACTTACTGTTTTTTCATCAGCATGATAATCAGGCCCAATTAATCCGATATCTAAAGCAATATATTCTTCTACTTCTTCTGGTACATAAGCCCCACCATGTCCGATTTCTTCATAAATTGGGAAAGCTAATAATGTACGATATTTTGGTTTTAAGTTATTTCTTTTAAAGTAAGCCATCATTTCAATCAATGCAGCAACAGCAGCTTTATCATCAATATAACGTGAAACAACATATCCTGATGGTGTATATTCAAAATGAGGATCTACAGAGATTACATCACCATGATCAATACCTAAAGCCATAACATCTTCTTTAGAATGAACATCTTCATGTAAGATAACTTCCATATGGTCTTCATCTCTTGGCATTGTTCTTGCATCTTCAAATACATGAACTGAGTGTGATTTACAAATAACCATACCTCTATATTTGCGTCCATCTCTTGTAATAAGAGTAACACCTTCACCTTCCATACTATGGTAGTTAACGCCACCTAATTGTCTTACAATTAAATGACCGTTATCGTCAATATGACGAACAACTAAACCAATTGTATCTAAGTGAGCACCCAAACATACTGTTTTAGAATTATCTTCTCCTTCTAAAGTAATGTAAGCTGTTCTTTTACGATCATAAGTCACTTCATAACCAAATTCAGCTGCTTTTTTTTCTAATAAAGCCCCAACTTCTTCATAATAGCTTACTGGACTTGGTACATTAATAAATTCTTCACATAATTCAACTAATTTTTTTTTGTCAATATTCATTTCCATTTTATAATACCTCTTTTACTTTTTTATCATATAAATGACATGCGCAGAAATGACCTGGTTCTACTTCTTTAAAATCAGGTCTATCTGTTTTACAAATATCCATTACTTTCGGACATCTTGTACAGAAACGACATCCTTTTGGTGGGTTGGCTGGACTTGGCACATCGCCACCTAAGATTTGTTTATCTTCAATTCTTTCTTTTCCAATTCTTGGAATTGCTGAGAAAAGTGCTTGAGTATAAGGATGTAATGGTTTGGCATAAAGTGATTCTGTATCAGCCATTTCCATCATATTACCTAAATACATAACCCCTACTCTATCAGCAATATGTTTTACAACACTTAAGTCATGGGAAATGAAGATATAAGCAATACCCATTTTTTCTTGTAATTCATTTAATAAGTTAATGATTTTTGCTTGAATTGAAACATCTAACGCTGAAACAGGTTCATCACAAATAATCAATTTTGGTTGTAAAGCAATTGCACGGGCAATCCCAATACGTTGTCTTTGTCCTCCTGAAAATTCATGAGGATAACGATACATGTAATCTAAATTTAAACCAACTTGTTTCATAACTTCCACAATACGTGCATCACGTTCTTCTTTTGTTTTATAACATTTAGCGATATCAATTGGTTCAGCAATAATATCTTTAACTGTCATACGTGGATTTAAAGAAGCATAAGGATCTTGGAAAATCAATTTGATTTTATCACGTGCTTCTTGTAATTCTTTACCTTTTAAGCTTGTAAAATCTTGACCATCTAAGATAACCTTTCCTTCAGTTGGTTCAATTAGACGGATTACACTTTTACCCATTGTTGATTTACCACATCCAGATTCACCAACAATCCCAAAAGTTTCTCCTATTTTAACATCAAAGCTAATATCATCTACCGCTTTAACAACGCTTTTTTTACCTCTTAAAGAAGATGATTTAATAGAATAATATTTCTTTAAATGTTCTACTTTTAATAAAACGTCTTGATTATTTTCCATTTTCTACATCCTCCTTATTCCATCTTTCATGATATTTCCAACAACGGACTAAATGGTTTTCACCATGTTCCATCATTGCCGGACATTCTTGATGACAGATTTCTTTAGCATGTTTACAACGTGGTGCGAAGAAACATCCTTTTGGAAGTTCATAAAGCATTGGTACAGAACCAGGAATAACTTCCAATTCTTCTTGATCATCGCTATCAATATCAGGGATTGACCTTCTTAGACCAATAGTATAAGGATGTAAAGGATTTTTAAATAAATCTTCTACATTTGTATATTCTACAATCTTACCTGCATACATAACAATCACGTTATCTGCCATTTCTGAAATAACACCCATATCATGTGTAATTAATAATACGGCTGTATTTAATTCTTTTTTCATTTTATTAATTAATTTTAAGATTTGTGCTTGAATTGTAACATCTAGCGCTGTTGTCGGTTCATCACAAATCAATAATGATGGATTACATGAAAGTGCCATCGCAATCATGATTCTTTGTCTCATCCCACCAGATAATTGATGAGGACAAGAAGCAAATACTTTTTCAGGCATTGGAATACCTACAAGTTTAATCATTTCTAAAGCACGTTCTTTAGCTTCTTGTTTACTCATTTTTTCATGAGTTAAAACAGCTTCCATAATTTGTTTTCCAACAGTAATAACTGGATTTAAAGATGTCATTGGCTCTTGGAAAATCATTGAGATTTCTTTACCACGAATATCTCTCATTTCTTTAGGAGATTTCTTTAATAAATCTTCTCCTTTATACATAATTTCACCAGCAGTAATTTTACCTGGAGGGGATGGAATTAATTGCATTAACGATAAAGCTGTCATACTTTTACCACAACCAGATTCTCCAACAACTCCTAAAGTTTCTCCTGGTTTGATACTAAAACTTACTTCTTGTACAGCAGGAAGCGCTCCACGATCTGTAAAGAAGGTAATACCAAGATCTTTGACTTCTAATAATTCTTTATTTTCACTCATATCTTTTCCCCTTTTTACGATCTTAATTTTGGATCAAGCGCATCTCTTAATCCATCACCTAACATATTGAACGCCAATACTGTAATAATAATAGCTAAACCTGGAATTACTGAATAGTATGTTGCACTACGAATATATGGTTGTGAAAAACTAATCATTGAACCCCAGCTTGCCATTGGTGCTTTAACACCTAAACCTAAGAAGCTTAATGATGCCTCTGACATAATTGCATTTGGAATACCTAATGTTACAGTAACGATTAATGTTGATAAACAGTTAGGTAATAAATGTTTCATGATAATTCTAAAACTATTTCCACCGCTGACTTTACATGCATCGATGTATTCCATCTTTTTAAGACGCATAACGTCCCCACGGATAAGTCTGGCTGTTGAAGCCCAGCCTAAAAGACCAAGCGCTAAGTAAAGGTTAATTAAACCTGGTCCTAAAACGAACATGATGGCCATCGCAAATAATAAGAATGGAAAAGATGAAAATACTTGAATTAAAAATGAAATAACAGAATCTACTTTTCCACCAAAATATCCAGCACAAACACCCATCGTATACCCAATAACTGTCGCAATAATTTGTGAAATGATACCAACACTTAAAGAAACACGGCATCCATAAATAATTCTTGAGAAAATATCTCTTCCTAAATCATCTGTACCAAACCAATGTTGTCCGCAAGGTTTCATTAAACGATCTGTAAGAACTTGTTTGTTTGGATCATAAGGAGCAATCAATGGTGCAAATAAAGCAATTAGGCATAAAAGAATAACGATGAATAAACATACCATTGCTACTTTATTTTTCTTGAAAATGTTCCAACTGATTGACCAATAACTTTGATATGTTTGATCTTTTTTCTTTTTAAACATTTTATGATGACTCCTTTCCTAAACGAATTCTTGGGTCGACTACTGTATAAAGTAAATCAACTACTAAATACATAATGACACAAATAACCGCAATATACATAACGCCACCTTGAACAATTGGTAAATCACGTGTATTAATACTATCTACTAACATTTTTCCAATTCCAGGAATTGAAAATACAGATTCTACTAAGACAGATCCTGTTAAGATATTTCCTAAATCAGATCCTGCAATTGTAATAATTGGAATTAACGCATTACGTAAAGCATGTTTAATTGTAACAACCCAACCTTTTAAACCTTTAGCTTCAGCTGTACGAATGTAATCTTGTGATAAAACATCTAACATACTTGTTCTTGTAATACGAGCAATACTTGCTGCATATCTTGTACCTAAGGCAATGCCTGGTAAGATAAATGATTTAAAACTATCAATACCTGATAAAGGTAATAAATTAAATTTCAAACAGATAACAATTTGTAAGATGATAGCAATCCAGAATGCAGGAGCTGAAATACCAAATACAGAAATTGTCATTAAAACCGAATCAACCCATTTACCATGATTAACGGCAGCCACAACACCTACTACTACCCCTAAAACAACAGCTAATATATAAGCAATACCAGCAAGCTTAGCTGTTACTAAAAATGAACTTGTTAAAATATCAATTACTGGTTTATTTTGGAAATATGATGTTCCAAAGTTCCCTTGAAGCATATTTCCTAACCAGCTGAAATATTGAATATAAATTGGTTGGTCTAATCCCATTTCATGTGTAACACGTGCAATCGTTGCTTGATCAGCGAACTCACCTAACATGATTTCAACTGGATTACCAGGCACAATGTTTAACACAAAGAATGTGATTAACGAAATACAAAAAACGACACCAATAGCTTGTAATACACGTTTTAGTAAATACTTCGCCATATTTTTCCTCCTTTTTCCTACAATAAATATATGGAATGCATTGATGCATTCCATATATGATTAACACTTATTTAATTTCATTTACTATTTTTTAGATAAATCAATATCAATGTTATATAAATGATAAATTAAGTTTCCTAATTTAGCATTTTTTACATATGGTTTAGCAACAAATTGTAACTTACCATAATATAATGGAATTGTTCCATAATCTTCACGAGATAAGATATAATCTGCTTTTTTGTATAATTCAACACGTTTATCAGAATCATTTGATTCTCGAGCTTCTTTCATTAATGAATCGAATTCAGGATTATTGTAGAATACACCTTTTCCTACAGCGTTTTCTGAATAGTAATAAGTATACATTTGGTTATCAGCATCTGCATATAATGGGAACCAACCAAGAACTGTAGCTTGTAATTCACCAGCAGCTCTAGCTGAAGACCAAATACCTGCATCAATTGTTTCTACATTCATAGTAATTCCTGCTTCTTTTAAATAAGCTTGTAATGCAGTAGCGATTTTTTCTTCTTTTTGTCTAACTTTGCAAGTAAATGTAGGGTTTGAAATACCTGCATCAGCTAAAACTTGTTTAGCTTTTTTAACGCTATGTTCATAAGTTTTTAATTTGTCATCATGACCTGGAACACCTGGATTTAAGAATGATGAAGCTGGTTCAGCAGCACCATTTAATACTGTACTACATAATTCTTTACGGTTAATAGCTAATGAGATTGCTTCTCTAACTGCTTTATTACTTAATACTGGATCATTATCTTTAATTGATAAGAAATATGTACCTAATGGAGTTACTTGAGTAATTTCATCTTTTAAATCACTATCTTTATATTGATCTAATAATGAAGTATCTAAGTCACACATATCAATGTTACCTTGTTCATATTCCATCATTTTTGTACTGTAGTCATCAATATAAACAATTTCTAAACGATCTAAATTAGGTTTTTTACCATGATATTTTTTATTTGGAACCATTACAACTTTAGTTTGTTCATCATTTTCTTTGATTACATAAGGACCAGTACCAATTAAGTTAGTTCCTTTACCCCAGTTTTCACCAGCAGCAGCACATGCATCAGAAGGATAAATTGAAGCATAGTCCATACCTAAGTTAGCAACAAATGGCGCAAATTTGTAATCAATATGTAATTTAAAAGTATAATCATCAACTGTTTCAAAACCACTTAATTCAGTAGCTTTACCATCTAACATATCTTGAGCACCAGTAATCATGTTGTACATATATGTATTTGTACATCCTGTTGCTGGTGTAAACATTCTTTCGAATGTATATTTAACATCTTCAGTAGTTAAATCAGAACCATCTGAGAATTTAACACCTTTTTTAAGTGTAATTGTATAAGTTAATCCATCATCAGATACTTCTGGCATATCTTTAGCAAGAACACATTCTTCTTCATTGTCATCATTCCAACAATATAATCCTTCTAATACGTTGTCAGCAACAGAAGAAGCCCCTGAATTTGTGTTAGTTTGCATATCTAAACCAACTTTTGGATTAGATTGACCAAAGCGAAATACTTTTTCGCCACTTTCTGTACTTTTGCTTGAGCTACTTGAACCACCACATCCAGCTAAGGATACAGCCATTGCAGCAACAGCAAGAACAGATAAAGATTTCTTTAATAAGTTCATTTCCCTTTCCTCCTAGTTTTAACAATTCCCTACTTAAACTTTCTTAAAGTACTTTTGTATTATATCAAAGGGGCTTCTTGATTTCAACAGAATGTTGCATTTTTGTATACAATTTAAAACAATTATCTAATTTCATACCTTATTATCATACTTTTTTATTTTTTTTGTAAAAAAAAATCATTTTATTGTAGGTGTATAGACAATAAAACAATTTTTTAATTTCTCATCAACAATAACAGACTATTTCTACATACTCCCTTAAAATCTAATTTTTCTGCATCCATTTCCACTTAAAATAGGTTTCTAGTTAATAAATATTCGGTTAAACAAAATCTCTACAAATTCAACATGAACTTATGTACTTTCTTTACTTATGTTTTATATAACTTTCTATTTTAGAAAAATAGAGGGCCATTCTTTTTTTTATAGAACGTTTATAGAAAAAACCATTATATAGTTTACCATTTACTTTTCTATATTCTTCTTTATAAACGATTTTAATTGTATTATCTTTAAGCTCTTTAATGGTATAATCCATCAATGTTTGACCATTTTTGCTTTCAATTTGCAAACAATATCTTTTAGGCTCTTCATATTCTTTAATTATTGCAATGGCTTTTTGATTCTTCTTATTAGTAATATATTTTGAATATGTAAATCCTTTTTTTAATTTTGCTTTGGTAACCTTTTGATCTGTTGAAGCATATATATCTTTTATAATTGCTTCAACTAATACATCAAAAAACTCTTGTGAATTACAACACATATGTCTTTCTATAATCATAAAAACACCCTCATTTTCTATCTTGTAATTATTTCACATGGAACATTCATAATCTTAGCAACTTTTAAAATTGTGGCAATGTGTCTACCTGATGCTGCTGCCATGTGGTGTGTAGGTCCCGCTTCAGACCAACGATTACAAAATTCTCTTGCTCCACAGCTAAAACGTGTTCTCATATTTGTATCACCAAACGTAAAGATTGGTCCATCAACATTTTCACCTTCTGCAACAACAAATTTAAAATTACCATTCATATCTTAAGTAATTGCTAAATATGTTACATCACCAACTGGTGGATAAAATTGTGTTAAATAACCTCCACCAGTTTTTCCATGAAAAACTGGTACTATTTTCATAGTTGGTTTTTTAGCTTTAGAAATATCTGCGTCACCTGATCCAGAATGCCCTATAATACAAATATCTTCATTAAAGTCAATCGAATACATCTCTGATAATTGTCCAGTCCCTGCAATTGTTTTTAAAATACTCATGGCCATAGCCACTTTCATATCACCTTCAACAGCACAGGCAGTACCTTGCTTAATCAACATCGAAAAGGCGGGTATAAGCATCGAATCAAGAATACCTGCTTTGCCTTGTGCAAATCCATCATAATGAGAAGCAATAAGTCCCAATTTTTCATCTTTAACCCATTTTTCAAAAGCAACAACATACTTTGCCATTTCCCATACAGTTTCAATTGTAGGACTGCCTTCAATATCAAACGTATTTAAAATATCTTCAGCTTTTTCATGAATTGCTTTTTCATCTGTTATTTCATCTGCAATTGCCCACATTTTTTCCCAGTCAAATTGTTTAGTATAAAGAAACATTCTATTATATAAGTTTGTTTCATCGATATATAAATCCATCATTCCTGGATAAGGTCTACCAATTTGTGCAATATTTGTTTCTCTAAATCTTCTACGAACTTGTGCTGCTTTGCACCAATCTTCAATTTCTTTTTGTACTATTTCATCTCCGCCTTCAACAACACCAGTAATAACCGCATGACGTTTCCCAGCTCTTTCTAAATCTGCGACAGCTTCACCAACAGCTCCACAAGCATATAATTCCCCCAACCATTTTGGAATGTCTGTATTTTGATAATCTGGTGCTTTTAATTTTTGAACATTTACTAAGACAACTGGAACATCTAAATCTCTAATTGCTGGTAACATATTATATGACGTCGCGTATGTTAACATTTGTAAGAATATAACATCAACATCTGCCGCTCTAAATTTATCGCCAGCAATCATCGCTTGTTCTTTTGTAGTAACCATTCCACCATCGATAATTTCTACTGTATTTGGAAGTGTTTTTTTGAAAGCCTCGTATTGTTCTTCAAATTCAGAAACCAATTGTGGAAATTGGGGCAAATACGCTCCTAAAGCGATTGAAAACACACCTACTTTTGCTTTTGTTTCTACTAACATATTATTCTCCTATTCATATAAAAATTTTTCAGGTAATTCTACATTAAAATCTTTAGATAATTGTCTAAATTCATTTGCTTGGATGGTTTGAAATTTATTTGGTGTAATTGATAAAACTTTAACTAAGATCTCAGCTGCTTTCTCTACAGTATGCATTAGTCCAAAAGTTAAATCAAAATCTTCTCCCGAACAGAACATTCCATGATGAGCCCAAATAGTCACATCATATTCTTTCATCAAATCAGAAGTTGCTACTGCAATTTCCTTTCCGCCTGGAACCATCCATGGTACAACCCCTATTCCACTTGGGAAGACAACTGGACATTCTGTTGCCATTTCCCATAATTCTCTTGTAAACACTTCATCTCTAAGTGGTAAAACAAAAGTTAAAGCAATCGTATTTGTTGTATGCGCATGATAAATAACTCGATGTTTTCCTCCACTCACTTCTTTTTTTACTGCATGATTCATCAAATGAGAAGGTAATTCACTTGTTGGTTTACCACCATCTTTTAATCCCCATTGAATTTGATATTTAGTTCCTGTTTCATCAATTAAAATAATAGCAATATTACTTTCTGGATCTAATACAACATTTCTAAAATATTTTCCTGATCCTGTTACTAAAAAATGTTCATTTGCTAAGCTAGGAACTTCTGTTCCAATTTCAAACCATTCTCCTGTCATATTTAATAGTTTTCTTACATCATTTAAATCTTCTTCTTTGACACGATAAGTTAAATTACCACCATTTCTTTCATGCCATCCTTGGTTAAAACCATCATCACACATTCTAATAAATCCCTTAACAAATTCTAAATCTAAAATATTCATTTCTTATCCTCCTTTAAATTCTTTTATTTCAAATGATTCTTTAATCATTTTTCGAGCTTCACTTAAATCTTTAATTTCTCCTACACTTATCATTTGTGAAACAAGATTACCTAACGCTGTCGCTTCGATTGGTCCTGCCAATACCCTTTTATTTGTTACCGAAGCAATCATTTCATTTAATAAAATATTTTGACATCCTCCACCTATAACATTGATTGTTGTATACGTTTTACCTGTCATATTTTCAATTTCTTCAATTGCCTTTTGATAACTTATTGCTAACGAATAATAAACACAATAAGCAATTTCTCCAATTGATTGAGGCGGTTGTATATGTCGATCATTAAAATAATTAATAATCTCATCCACCATATTTTGTGGTTTTAAAAATCTTTCATCATTTACATCAAATACATTCAAATATTTAGACTTTCTTGCAAGTTCTACTAATTCTCCAAATGTATATTCACCTGCAAACTCTCGAGAAACTTCTTGAATAATCCAAAGTCCCATAATATTTTTTAAAAAACGATAACAATAATCATAGCCACCTTCATTTGTAAAGTTTGCACGTAATGATTCTTCTGTTACAATTGGTGTTTTAGTTTCGATTCCTAAAAGTGACCATGTTCCCGAAGATAAAATCAAACTTTCCTCTTCAATAGATGCCATAAATGCACTTCCTGTATCATGAGTTGCTGGCACTATCACATCTGCTTTAAGTCCCAGTTCACTTTGCATCGCTTTGCTTAAAGGTCCTATATTCGTTCCTGGTATTACTCTTTCTTGAAAAACATCTTTTGATAAACCTATAATTTTCAATATGTCATCATCAATTTCATTAGATTTATAATCCAATAACTGCGTTGTTGTCATATTTGTATATTCATTTACTTTTTTATCAGTTAAAAGATAATGAAAATAATCCGGTATCATTAAAAAGCTATGTGTTCTCTCTAAAATATTTTCATCCTCACTTTTTAATTGATAAACAGTATTAAACTTTTGATATTGAATACCGGTTTTATGATATAAATCTACTTGATTAAATTCATTTATAACATCATCTACTCGCAGATCTCTATATGCATAAACACCTGATAAACGTTGGTTATTTTTATCTAATAAGACATAGTCAACAGCCCATGTATCTATTCCAATTGTTTTAGGAATTTTATCTAATCGTACTGTCTCTTTAATTCCCTTCTTTATTTCATTAAATAAGTAATCAACGTCCCAATAGAAATGTCCTTTTTTTTCTGTAACATTATTTTTAAAACGATATATTTCTTCTATCTCTATTTTGTTATTTTTTATTTTTGCCAAGATATGTCTTCCACTACTAGCACCTATATCTATTGCTAAATAATATGTCATATTTACACCTCAATATATAAATTTAGAAAAGAGGGAAGAAATAAATTTATGGACGAATAATGGCAATTCCCTCTGTTCGTCTATAGAATACAAAAAAACAACTTACGTTTTAATGTCGCAAGTTGTTAAATAGACTATCCTTTTTTGCATTGGCTATTTTCTCTATATTGATGAGGGGTTAAATGATATTTATTTTTAAATAACTTATAGAAATGCGTTAAATTTTCATACCCTATTTTTTCTGCAATATCATAAATAGCAATGCCTGTATTTTCTAATAAATTGGATGCTACTTCCATTTTTACATTTAAAAGGTGCTGTTTAAAAGTAAAACCCGTATTCTCTTTCATTAATTTAGAAACACGATAATCAGGTTGATGAAGTCTTTCAGAAATTTCTTGTAAACTAGCTGTTTTATAATTTTGATGAATATAATTTAAGACAGATGTA
>OGZE01001538.1_pt1 | contig 13189 bp, 10 predicted proteins | sample 1576731 | NCBI WGS metagenome assembly OGZE01 (sample SAMEA3541503, study PRJEB24748) | human gut metagenome | biome: human gut; feature: human-associated habitat; material: faeces | place: China | collected 2012 | reverse complement strand
TACGCTCTCTGATGAAAAAGCTGGCGATTATTATACCGGTGTTCGCCGTGTCCTGACAAATCTTTTTGGAACACGCGAGGTTCTTGCTTATGTTACATCAACAGCCAGAACCGGAGGAACCAAACGCCTGTTTTTTAGCACGATATTGCCCGAAGAACTGCAGATTTTCTGTGCATGGCAGGAATCTTCACCTTTAAATCAAACCGGAAGTGACCGGATGAAATATATTCCGCTATTTCTTTATTCGTTTCGCTGGAATATTGAAATCAGCTACTATGAACAGAAAACTTTCTGGTCGCTATGCAGCTACATGGTACGGAGCTGCAAGGGCATTGAGATGATGATCAATCTGATCAATGTTGCTTATTGTGCGATGAAGTTATTGCCATATCAAGATGAAAGCTTTTCTGATTTCCGAGATAAAAGCGTGCAGGATTTCCGTTTTGCATTAAGCGAGGGTATACGCCAGCAGGTATTTTTTGCCGTTTTCGTGCAAAATATCGAAACCCAAATAAAATCATCATCAATAATAAATGCCTTAAAACAGGCGATTGTTAAGCAGGAGCATTATTTATAAAGTTGTAAAGTGGTGTAATTAAAAATACTTTACTATTGTTATATCAATATTGTTTCATTTTATTTTTGACACTTTTAGTTTTCTCAACAAATGATCACTAAAGTATTGAATGGTTGTATTTGAGAATTTTTTTACTTATCTCTATTTCTTTTCTGATTTCTCTATAGAGTATTTTAAACTTTGAAATATAACTATTTTCTATGTTATCTAAAAATATATCAAACATAGAGAATAATTCTTCTTTTTCTTTATCTAATGTTATCTCACTAATTATATCTAGTAGAAACTCGTAGTTTTTATCATTTATTTCCAGTAGAATATCATCAACTCTTTTTAAAAGAGAAGCAGAATCTGGGCGGACATTTAAAAATTTCAACTCATATATTAGTTCGTGCAATATAGAAACCCAAATATAAATACGCCAAATTTTTTTATGATTGTAAAAATTCTGAAATAAATCAGCTAATATTTTGATTCTTTTATCACTCCAAATTATCTTTATATCATTAGCCCCCTCTATAAGCATTTTATCTTTCAAAAGCCTTTTGTATAAAAGTGATTCTTTTTCAGGACGAAGAACATTTAATGAGGCTGGTAAAAAATCCAATAAATGTAATCTATTACACTCGCCCAGATTATATTCAAAATCAGATAATTTAGTATATGGATTTAAAAATATAAAACTACATATGGGATAAATCAAATTTTGCCGACATAATTGAATAGTGTCTATGATGTCAGAAACCTGATATGTTTTGTTATATAATCGAAGATCTGATTCTACAAAACTTTCAACTCCTAATAATATACGCACAAGTCCACTTTTTCTTAATAAGCGAAAAAGTAAAACATCTTCTGTATTTTGAGAAGAAAATGTACCAATACGGAAATTAACATCATATTTAATGTTAAGATTATTCTCAATTATTTTTTCTGCCAATTCTCCTATACTTTTTTTCCCGTACACATATATTCTATCATCAAAGCTTAAATCCTTAAAAATTATTTCTTTTATATTAGTTGTAGCAACAATTTCCTGAAGTTCTTCCAAAATCAAACGATTAGATTTACAATCATAAGCTTTACTTGAAGCAATTGTACAAAAAGAACAATGTCTTCTACATCCTCTAGAAAATACAACTTCAGCAAAGCTCTGATTAATATTCTTTGAAATTCGGCGATCTCCATTAGGTATTTTTTCTATAGAAATATGGCTTGCTCCTAAATTTTTCCGAATTACTCCATCTGCTACATAAGCTATCCCTTTACAAGCATTAGATGATTCCATTATACTTGTTATTGTATCATATTCATCTTCTACAATTACCCCTCCACAAGAAGAAAAATATCCCAGAAAAAGTTCATAGTTATTTCTGCAATATTGACCATAGAAAAATATTGTAGAAACAGAAATTGAATTCTGTTTTATAAATAAATATAAATCTGATAATTGTTCCTTTTCATATATCTTTATAAAGTACAAATCATATTTGGTGTTTAGAGCCAGCGGAGTAGCTGGAGAATATAAAAATACATCACTATTACCAAACTTTTTTAGATAAGAACAAATATATGCACTTTCATAGTCTTCTTTAAAATAATTTTTATTCGACTTATAAAAATAGACAACACAACTATTCATAGTACCACTCTCCATTCTGGCAGCATTGACATTGTAATAAAACTAAAGATATTTTGATGTAGCTATGGAAGTTAACCACTTTTGTTATAAGCAAAAATTAAACAATGTAATATTGCTGTTTTCCTTATTAACAGATTTACAAATGTCGAATATCTAAATATTGCAATCCTTATAAAATATAAAAATTCATTCAAAAATAATTATTCTTCTAACATAACAATCAGATTACTTCAAAAATCGTCATACTCTCTATTATGTATTGAATTTAAAATAGATGACTGTTGCTCTAAATAATTTCTTTATTTCTACCTGACCAGATTCCGATTAACAGAAAATCCAACAAGATATCCATATCAACTACCCTAGTGGTTATTTGCAATATCTTCCATCGTGATATTATTCATTCTGAACAAACGTGAAATCTTTTTGGATTGCAATACCATTTCATCGTAGACCTTTAAAAATCCATGATCAAAATATTTACTTTTGATAATACGATACTCATGAATATTCCAGCCACGTTCACACAAATCAATACTTGCTGAAATAAAAGCATAATTATATATTCCAATTTCTTTTCGCAAGCGATTGACATGATATTGATTGTATTCTAACTCTTTTCGATAACGTCCTTCTGCAAAACGATACCAAATAATAGCATTACGTCCGTAATATTGTGTGTATTCTAATTCGTCCATATAAACATCCCGGATAAATTGAAGTGCTTCAGCAAATTGCCTTACATTATCATCTTTCCAAGTATAAGGATACTCATTTTCCCAGTCATAATCCTGTGTTAAATAACCTTCATTTTGTAAATCAGTAACATATGGTGTCTGGTCAAAAACTGCTGCCTTTGTCGTCAAATATATTAGTTCTTGATCAAGACCTATTTTATGTGCAAATTCTAAATTATCGCGTAATAAAGAGGGTGTTGATTGCGGAGTAAACATAATAAAGCCTTTTGAAATATATACAGGATATCTATCAAAAATCTCAATTGATTGATAATTATCACTAATGGTCGCTCGCTTAGAAAATTATTAAGAGCTCGTTTATTTCCAGCTTCAACTCCAATCAGCAAATTGTACAATCCACTTTTAACCATCAACTCAATCAGCTCAATATCTTCCTTATTATTTTTAAAAGTTTCAGCTCTAAAACAACATGTCCAGAGAATTCTTAAACCTCTTTTTAAAATTTCATTAGCAAATGTAGCAAGTCGCTTCTTGCCCTCTGTTAATGGCATAGCATCTTCAAAACTGCTATCATTAAAACTAAATATTAAAACACCATGTTCCTTATATAGATACTCCATTTCATCTACAATATTAGCAATACTTCTTCCTCTCCAACAATGTTCTGTACCATAAACAGCATACATACTAGGTACATTGCAAAAATGACAGTGTCCATGACACCCTCTTGACCCCATGAGATTTACCATTTTAAACGGATCATTTTTAAACCAATCCTCTTCCATATAATCTCTCGCTGGGAATGGAATAGCATCTAAATCCATAATAAAATTTTTTTTAGGAATCGTTTTCAACGTTCCATTCTCACAACGGTAAACCACCCCATCTAAAGCATCAATACTTTGATGATTAATAACCTTATCCACAAAATCAACAATAATATTTTCAGATTCACCAAGGAACACACAGTCAACTTCTTGTATCTTACGCATGATATTTTCTGCATTAGTAGATGCAAAAATTCCACCAATGCAAAGATACACTTCTGGCAACTTCTCTTTAAGTAAAGATGCTCCTGCATACAATGGCTCTAAACCCGTATACTTGTGAGAAAGAGATATTCCAACAATATCAGGATTAAATCCAATCACCTGTTGAAAGAAATCGTTATAATTGTCTTCTGGAAACTTATAAAAAATCCTAACTTCATGATTTGTTTCCTTCCTCAATACAGCTGTTAGATATTCCACTCCCAATTCTTCTACAAATCGTGAGTGCCACATAATTGAAACAAATGCTACCTTCGCCATAATAATACCTCCCTATGTAAATTTATTTATTACCTTAATCTAATTTTTTGTACATAATATGCACAAACCAAATGGTAAATAATGATAATACACCAGATATTGTCCACGCAAACAGTATAGAAAAGCTATCCGCTAGAAAACCAAATAATACAGATGCACTAATTTTACCGATTGCATTGAACAAAGATGAGAACGATATCATCGTCGTCCGTGTCTGGTCATCTATATAATCATTTAAAAGCCCCCTTTGAATGGAACAAATCATTGTCCAAACAATTTCTTGTATACAAATCAGAACTATAACCACCATTACTCCATTTTTAATATTCATAAACAAAATACTAAGTCCAAAAATCAAAAAAGTAACCATTAATATTTTTTTTCGTTTAATGTACTTCCCAATAATCTCTAGAATTTGATTGCCTATGATAATAGATACTTGAATAAAAACCCATATAACCGATAAATACATATATGAAAAACCAGAATCAATCTGTTTTAAATACACAGACCAAAAAATCATAAGTGGTGAGGAAATAAATCCCATTAAAGTCACAAAAATGTATAGATAAGTTATTCTTTGATTTTTTACGATCAAACTTCCACCTATCTTTATGTATTTTATAGATGTTTTATATAATGATAAAATAGAAGATTTCGGTTGTATCTCTTTCTTATCTTCTACAAACTTTAGAACCATGATTATAAAGCATACTGAAGATATACAGGGAATTAACCAAATAAACTTCAAAGAATAGTCCGCTAGCCAAGAACCAATAAAACTACCAACTATCATTATAACACTCTGAATTTTACTTGATGCAGCAAATACTCTATCTAATTCATTCCCCTTTAAAGCTCCGTCATTTACGAACCAAGCCTCAATGGTTCCAGACTCAAGAGCATAACTAAGCCCCCAAAATACCTGTCCCATTACAGTCACTAATATATTAACACTACTTAGGAAACACAACATCGCTAAAAACAATGTAACACCCGCAAAAAGAGATGTTTTTCTTTTTCCAATAGAATCACACATTGCGCCACTAGGAACCTCAAAAACAATAGCTGCAATATTAAATATTGCGCTAATAGCGTTAGCCTCAAACAAAGAAAGTCCCAGTGATAACAAATACAAAGTATAAACTGCACCAATTATACCTGTATGCAAAAAGAAAACCATTTCTAAAAGAATAAATTGGCGAGATTTAGATAGCCTGCTATTTTTTTTCATCGTTATAGTCATTCCTCTCTCTTTCCCGTGTATAAACCTTGCAAATTTTTTTGAGCATATTTTTTTATATGGAACTAAACATAATACAAATCACAAGAAAACAAGTAGACTTCCTAGCATCAATCACAATTCTTACATATATAATACCATTTTTTCCTCACAAATAATTATGACACCAGATTCGCAATTTTATCTTAAAAACTGATTTTAAGAATCCTAAAGAAACTACTAACCTGTTCAAGACTAATTTTATAGACCCTACAAATATGTTTATCTTAAGAGTTACTATTTTGATTCAAACTGGCATACTGCAAATGAAAAAACATTTGATTGAACCATCTCACGTTTTTCTAGGAGTTATGTCTATCTTAAATTGACTCATTATAATTCAAATTTTATTGCAAAAAAGTTTCGTCTTTATCTCAAGGGACCTGTGATTTTTATTTTTTGTATCGGCAGGTACAATGATAATTTCCTGTTTTTCACAATTTCCTTATATTAATATTAATAAACCATTTCCATCGAGAAATTTTAAAAATTTTTATATTTTTCCAATTTGGAAACGATGCTTACTTTTCAAAGTGTAGCACCAATGTTGACCGATCATGATACTTAATATTTTGAAAACTCTTGGCTGATATGATTATATAACTAAAATACTATATTTCTAAAAATAAATCAAATATTTTTTATATAAAATATATTGATTTTATTTCGGAACTGCTGTATACTAATTTCATAAAATTACTTTGAGAAAATTTCAAGACATCATGTTTATTCTGCATAATAAAGACTGAAAAGATTTTTTATTTAAGTTTCAAAAAAATACTATTAGTTGTTGTTTTGAAACGGCTAACATTTATACTTCTACTTGCATTCCAATTAATTGCTGTGAAATATTTAATTATTCAATAATTATGGTTGGAGGTTGTTGTTGATTTTTATAAATATCAAGTGGCAAAAGATGAAATTAATCAGCAATAGCTCCAAAGTATAATATATAAACTTAGGAACTGGTCTATAAACGCCGCTATCATATAATACAAGGGAGGTGAATTATATGTTAAAAAGCAATTTAACCGAAGAGGAGCTTCGCGAAATTGAAGAATCTATCGACATGAACGAGATTGATAAAGAATTAGAAAATGTCAATTTCCAGCATGATCCAAACTAATTCAGTATTTTAAAAATTATAAGCCGGGTCAAAAACGCCCCGGCTTATAATAAAAATGCTGAAGTAAAAATATCTTGGTAAATAACTACTTCGAATCAGCAATCCTTCCCATCGCTATACATGTCATTTAACTTTTTTATATATGCATTTTGGCTTAAAACAACAATCTGCATAAGTGTTACTACAACAAATGTACAGCAAGCCATTACTGCAAACACTCCATAAATTTGCAAATCTTCATACTCTTCCAATTCTGAAAAATCTGAATTGATCCTACTAATATCAATGAACTGATGGTAACTAAATACAAAATTATATAATGTTTACCCTCTTTTATCTTATTGTGCACCGTTTCTTTATCCCAACAGCCACCGGCGAAGCTCGTATATATCCCTTACAATATCATATATTTATGTAATTGTCGCGGTCTACCTCTATCACGGTATAGTAATTCTTTCCAAGCTTTTTCCTGACATTTTCCTGTATTGCATTGCATATATCATCATCTGAGGTGATATAGCCGAATGGAACTGCAATGTCAAAAACCAGATTCGTATGTGTATCACCTCTGATAATACGGAAATCGTGCATATTTATGTGCGAATCAAGCCCTTTTATCACGGAGAGCACCTCGGCCTTCAGTCCGGCTACCTCCTCGTCCTCTATCGCTACCGGGTCCATGTGGATGGTCACTATACACCCCAGCTCCCTTCGTATCCTGCGCTCCAGATTATCGATTATATCGTGCAGCTCGACCATATCTCCGTCCTCCGGCACCTCTGCATGAAACGATACTATCCTGTGTCCCGGTCCATAATCATGCACCATAAGGTCATGCATACCGAGTATGTTTTTGTCAAAGTCCAGTACCATCTCCTTGAGTCTATCGACAAACTCCGGCTCCGGCTTTGCTCCAAGCAGCGGGTCTATCGCATCTCTGGCTGATGATATCCCTGAATAGAATATAAACAATGACACAAATACACCGCCTATTCCATCCAGATTGAGTCCTGAAAAGTGCGCTATGAGTGTGGCTGCAAGTACTACAGATGTAGCGATACAGTCTGACAGACTGTCCCTGCCTGTCGCTTCGAGTGTTGATGAATCAAGCTTTTTTGAAAAATAGAAATTGTATACCGCCATGACGCATTTTACAGCTATTGATGCCAGTAGTATCGCTACAATAAGCCATGAAAACTCTATGTCCTGCGGCTTTATGATTTTGCCAAAGGAATCCCTGAACAGCTCAAAGCCCATGATGAGTATGATTGCTGCAACTGCCAGTGTAGCCACATACTCCATCCTCGCATGTCCGTATGGATGCTCCTCGTCGGCTCTCTGTGCCGCCATCTTGAAGCCTGCTATCGTGATGATTGATGAGCCTGCATCTGACAGGTTGTTGAATGCATCCGCAGTGATTGAGATTGCACCGCTAAGCATTCCTGCAAAGAGCTTGCCGGCAAAGAGTATGAGGTTTAAAAATATACCGACTATACCGCACAGCATGCCATATTTATTTCGTTTTTCAATGTCTGTTTCTATCTCTGGCATTTACTTTACCTCTATTTTTATTTTATATCCTGATTTACAGCTTATTTCACCGCTCCGAATCTGTCGAACGGGTAATATCTGAATATCGCTTTTGCAAGTATATCGTTCTTAGACACATATGTGTGCTCCCAGACTCTTGCGTCTGATGAGCCATTTCTGTTGTCACCAAGCAGCAGATATGAGTCCTGTGGCACCTTAAACTCGTAAGGTCCGGCATTTACTGTCCACGGATCCTCACCGCTCTGGTTTGACTTGAGATAATCCTCCTCAAGCGCCTCACCATCTATATACACCTTGCCGTCCTCTATGGTGACTGTCTCTCCCGGCAGACCTATTACACGCTTGATGTATTTCTCAGAAGGCGAATCCGGTGCATTGAATATGACTATATCCCCTCTCTTTGGATCAGAAAATGTATATGCGAGCCTGAACCCAAATATGTCATCTCCAATCTGTATGGTGTTCTCCATCGAGCCTGATGGGATATTTGCATTTATAATGACATAGTTCTTTATGAGTATTGCCGCTACAATGGCGAATGCGATTGTTAACACCCAGCTTAAGATTTCCTTGACCGGTGATGTTTTTTCCTCCGGCTTTTTTGGCTCCATCTCATCGGTTGTTTTTGTGTCTTCTTCGTTGTTTAAGTCTAATATCTCCATTTTCATGTTCTCCTTATTCATGCTTCAATAAGTGTTTGATAATATATGTCATGGCGGTACAACCTATGGTGCCATCCACCACTTTATAAAGTCCTTCCTTGTAAAATAAAGACTTGTAAGCCCGTAATCTGCGATTTCCCTGTCTGTAAAGGTCTTTGCTATATACGCATTGATTTCATCCGGGAAGTCTCTCTCGAGGCACCACTGTGCCTGCAGGCTCATTGGCTTTTCCAGCTCATATTGGTGCACGAGCTCGCCTCCAAAATCTATGATACTGTTCCATCTGGATGCATTGCCCAGTATCCTCTGCTTGATATTTTCTATGATCACAGCTCTTGCAATCCTTACCTTTTTGTACTTTTCGGCACGCTGCAAAAGCATTGCATTGCGGTTGTGGGTATTTATCACCAGCTCCATCGGGTCTGTCAGCTCATTTGACGCCAGACAAAATACAGGGTCCAGATCATAATACTCCGGTCTTAACACGTAGTCGTTTCGAAACGTTGCTGCTGTCTTTGCCACGGTTAGGTCTGCCGATACATCCGTGTATATGATGCCCGGCATGTCACCCATAACATACTCCATCGATATGATATACGGTGTCATAAACTGCCAGAAGGCTCTGATATTCTGCTCAAATACTATGATATCGTACTTGTCAATAAACTGACCATAATCATAAGGGTAGTTCTCCCTATAGTGTGCAAAAAGTGCCCTCTGCATGAACGCTATCTTTATTTTCCGCCCGATAAAGCCGTTTATTACTGTCCTCACCGGGACCTCTACCTCGCGCTCCTTTATATATACAAGAACCTGTACAGCTCTGCTTACCAGCTCGTTTTCCGCCTCGTATTCACATACCAGCCGTTTTCTGCCATCTGACAGATACTGGCCAAGTGTAAGCGGGCTCTGTCCAAAGGCATCTATGATAATCTGTCCTATATACTGGCGGAGCTCTATGAGTTTTTCATCGAAGGCTGCTCCGTCTCTTGATATGCTTATATTTAAAAACCTCTTTTTGATATTGAGCTGATACGAGAAATTGTCTATCCATGAGGGTGCAAGCCCCAGTATGTCTGTAGCATCTGACACAAGGACTCCCTGCTGGTACAGCGTGGACTTATGAAAATACCCCTTGTGCTTTGGATGATATATGGCAACATAGCCCTCAAGCAGGCTGTTATCCACTCGTATGATATTCATGCCAACAAGCTCATTCATCGGATAGTTCCACTTTGCCTTTGGCTGTGACAGGCATACCTCCCTCGTATCACACCTGATATTTACAGGTATAGGCAGTGTAAGCATATAGTGCTTTATGGTTTCTACTATAAAGTCCAGATCTATATACGGCGCATATGATGGTTTTACGGGGATAGAGATGCGTGTGCCCGGTGTCTTTTTCTGCGATATGACATACTCTATCTGGCCGCTCTCTCCAAACCACTTTGCCATGACCGGTGCCGTATCCTGCGGATTGCTTATGTTCCAGGCAGTGTTTATGACCTTATCCTTTTTCGACTCGATGAGCACAGCCTTTGAGACTGTAAAGCACGAGCATATCCCGATGCCATAGTGAGAATACGGCTCATACTTCAGCTGCTGATTGAAGAAATCTGTGCTTGTATAATAGCTTGCCCCTATCTGTGCGATAAAGTGCTCCAGGTCATATTCATTTATGCCTATTCCATTATCCTCTATCGTAAACAGTCTTGTATCACTGCTGTACGTGATGTCTATGCGTGGCTCATATATGGCCCTTACATCGCGCATCTGGCTTGCCTGCTCCATCTCAAGGAACTCCGTGCCCCAGCTCCACTCAAGTGCCTGCCGCACATTGCAGGCATCCATGGCATTGAGCAAAAGCTCCCTGATAAAGACCTTCCACGAAGCATAAAACTGCTGGCTTGCAATAAGCGGAAGCATATTTGATTTTCCTAACTCTACATCGATGCTTTTCATGCTTTATCCGACTGCCCGTAATAGCTGCCGTAGTAATTGCCATAGTACCCACTGACATGGCTGTTTTTCTTGTTGTTTACCTTGTTGAGCACAGCCCCCAGTATCCTCACTCCCGATGCCTCGAGCTGTTTTTTCACACTCTGAATCATCCTGGCGCTCGCCATGCCCTGTCCTATCACTATTATAGCTCCGTCACAATACTTTGCTACAACTGCCGCATCTATGGCAGCTCCTATCGGTGCACAGTCTATAATTATGTAGTTAAAGTGCTCCTTACCGAAATTAAGAAGCTCCTGAAAGTATTTTTTCTCGAGAATCTCTGTCGGATTCGGCACAGACGGCCCTGCAAATATCATAAAAAGACCCGGTATTTCCGTGCCATACATCACTTCCTCAAGACGTCTCTGACCGGAAAGATAGTGCGACAATCCGCATATCTCCCCTCCACTTGCCGCTGTGGCACGCAGACGCCCTGCAAGGACTGATTTACGCATATCAGTATCTATGAAAAGCACTCTATTTCCTGACTCTGTAAGCGACCGCGCCAGATCAAGTGCCACGGTGCTTTTGCCTTCATTTGGTACAGAGCTTGTCACAAGAAGCGTGCGTATATCATCCCCGCAAAACTGTATATTTGTCTTCAAAGCTCGAAGTGATTCCTTCATCGTATAGCTTTGTTCTTTTAGCTTGCCAAATTTTACTAATTCCATCTGCCCATCTCCTGATACAGGCTTCCTTATGCTGAAGCCGATTTCTTTTTTCTTTTCTTTCTGTGGCTGCCTCTGCCATGCTTTCTGCCCTTTCCTTGCTCTCCGTCATCCTCCGATTCATCAAGCGGAAGTGTACCAAGCACGTTCATGCCGAGCTTCTTCTCCACATCCTCTGTATCTATGATTGTATCATTGAACAGATAAGAAACCACTATAACCGCAATCGACAGAAATGCTCCCGCAAAAGCTCCTATCACAGTGTTTTTGCCGATATTAGGGCTTACCGCGCCTCCATCATCATATCCGCTCTGGATGATGGTCGGCGGATCCTGCTTCATCTTCTCCGCTATATATGCCGATGCGACCTTTGCTATCTCATCTGCTATGGTCTTTGCCATCTGCGGATCGGGATCCGTTACTGTGATATTGAGTACTCGCGAGTTGGACGGATTATCAAGCGTCACCCTGCCGCCAAGTGTCTTGTAGCTCTCATTCAGATTGAGATTCTCTATGACCTGATCCAGCACCGGACGTCCCTTTACTACAACTATGTAATCATTTGTCAGGCTGGTGCCTGTCTGGATATCCGCAAGGCTTGTGATTGATGTGCTCTTTGAAAGTACATAGAGCTCAGATGTAGATTCATACATAGGTGTAATCATAAATCTGCTTATCGCAAATGCCACTGCACCTGTTGCTATCGTAACAAGAATTATCCACTGCCAATATGAAATTATCTCAAGAAACAGATCCTTTAAGTCTATCTCTATCTCGTTGTCAAAATCCTGTTCTCTCTCCATTACGTATCCCCGCATTTACACTGATTATCTTCCGTTTATTATATTTTCCGGTGTGGTCTGCATGATTTCCTGCGCGTAGTCATCACCGAACTTCTTTGCCACGTACTCATAGCATTTTTTCATGTTGCAGACACGCTCCTTTGTGCCATGGCTGTCGCTTGCTATTACATCAACAAGTCCTGCCTTCAAAAGCTTCTTTGTGTATCTCTTGAAGTGTCTGCCATCTATGCCCAGCACTGAGTCTGCATTGACCTGTATGAGCGCTCCCAGCTCCTGCAAATCCTCTATACGGCTTATATCACTGAGACACTCATATCTCTCTACGTGTGCTATCACCGGTATATATCCTGCAAATATAGCTTCGCGCGTCATCTTGTATACAAACGAGTATTCGCTGGAATGTGAATACTCTGTGAGTATATACTGTGTATCTGCCAGTGTATGACACAGCCCACCATGAAAGGCATCTATCATATCGGTTGCCACATGATACTCTGTGCCGAGCTTTAATTCTATTCCAAGCTTATTTGCATATGGCATCAGCTTTTTATAGTGTCGCTCTATCTTTTCAAGCGGATGCTTAAACATTCCATGGCGCAGGTGCGGTGTGAGGATTATGCCTGTTATGCCCTGCTTTTTGGCTATCTTGAGCATCTCTACCGATTCCTCGAGCGACTTTGAGCCGTCGTCCACTCCGTATAATAAATGGCAATGTATATCTATCAAAATTCATGGTCCTCCGTTTTGTTTTCCTGAACTATCATTATACTATATACAGATTTTTCGTGCAATTCTTTAGATATTAAATTTTTCTTCTTTTTTGTTGGGAGGGCGTGGCGTAAGCGCCGGGCATCCGTGCAGCGCACACG
>OGZE01001537.1_pt1 | contig 13191 bp, 6 predicted proteins | sample 1576731 | NCBI WGS metagenome assembly OGZE01 (sample SAMEA3541503, study PRJEB24748) | human gut metagenome | biome: human gut; feature: human-associated habitat; material: faeces | place: China | collected 2012 | reverse complement strand
AATCGTAAACATCGGGCGCTGCTTCGGATCATTGGTAAGACAGGTCTGTCCGGAACGGGTACAGGCTGTCTGGAACGTATATCCGATCACATATAATGCATAAAATAATACAAAGCATACATAGCGCAGCCACTGCATATCCGGTGCAATAATTCTTGTTCCAAAATACAGTAAAATGGAAGAAACGATCATGATCACATTTCCTAATACCATATATGGACGGAACTTACCAAACTTTGAGTTTGTGCGGTCGATCAGTGCTCCGATGATCGGGTCTGTCACTGCGTCGAAAAGACGCATAACGGTTACCATTGTAGTTGCAAACATAAGTGCAAGTCCTAATACACCGTTTGCGTAATATGCGATAAAATTCATGGTGAGAATGTAATAAACATTCGTAGCACCATTATTCATCGGGAACAGGACAAGCTGATACGGCTTTGCCCGGTTCATCTTAACTGCCTGTGCAGTTTCATTTCCTTTTTGATTGCTCATTGATTCTTCTCCTTTGGAAGGTCTATACCCAGTTTTCACTCTTCTTAGCTTCTTTTTTCAGTTTGTAGTCCGGATTTTCTTTTTCTGTATGGTAAAGCACCATCGCATCTTTCACACTTCCAGCTACTGCTTCGATCTTATTTTCCTTTTCCATAGGAAGCTGGAACGTAAAAATATGATCTCCGCTCTTCTGCTCGATCAGCTCCCCGTTATTATATAAGGACACAACCGGCTGGTTTGTATAAACCTTAATCGTTGTCGTCTCCTCGGAACGGTCACTGCGGCGTGAACCACACAAATGTACAAATGGTTCATCACTCCAATATGCTTTATATAAGAAGAAACTGTCTTTTTTGGTCTTGCGGTCAAACGTCACAAGTCCCTTATGGTTCATTCCCGGCTCACCGCCCTGATTTCTTGCATCTGCTGCAAAATCAAACATGTTCCATACATAAGTGCTCCACATAAATGGATGACGTTTGAAACATTTGATCATATACTCATGATATTTTGCCTGATATTCCTCGGTATGATCGCCGCGTCTTGGTCTTCTGCTGTGAAGATTTGGCATACCTTCCGCACCGTATTCCGAGTAACCGATCGGACGATTTGGAAATATGAGGTGGAAAAATCTTAAAAACATATCATTTAAGAAAAATCCCGGCACATACCATCCAAGGTATAAATTCCAGCCAACTAAATCTGTGATGTGTGCAGAACGGTTGAATGGTCCGCACATTGCATAACATGCCAGTGTTGTTAATCTGGTCGGGTCCATCTTATGGCACAGATCGTTTAATACATGGTGATTATCGAGCATGTCTTTTTTGTCTTTCGTGCTGATCGTGATCTCGTTGGATACGCCCCACACTACAATTGACGGATGATTATAATTCTGAATGATAAGCTCTCTCATCTGGCTGATCGTATTTTCTCTTCCACCCGGCATATGCTCTGAAATATATGGAATCTCAGCCCATACGACCATACCTCTCTCATCACAGAGATCATAAAAATACTGGTCATGCTGATAATGTGCAAGACGGATTGTATTCGCACCAAGTTCACAGATCAGATCCATGTCTTCGTCATGATTTTTCGTGGAAATCGCATTTCCAAGTGCTTTAAAATCCTGATGTCTGGAAACACCGTGAAGCGGATAATGCTCTCCGTTTAAGAAGAATCCCTTCTTTGGATCTACATAAAATGTACGGATACCAAAGCGGTTTGTGATCTCATCCTTCACTTCCCCATTGACTGTCAATGTTGCAGCTGCTGTATAAAGATACGGATTTTTTCTTCCGTGCCAGCGGATTGGATTCTGGATGTTTAAGTTCACGTCGCATCCGTCTCCTTCTGCAACTACCTTTCCGTCCTGATCTTTGATCTGTACGCGTACCTGCGCATCCTTTGTATTTGTAAATGTTTCAATATGAACATTTGCCTCGTTATCTTTTACTTCCGGTGTGATCTTGATTCCGTTGCTTCCAAGGTAATCTAAGTCAAAATGCTCTTTTGACACGATCAGGAAACGGACATCACGGTAGATTCCGCCGTAGAACGTAAAATCCGCTTTCTGTGGATATATTTTTCCATTGACCGAATTATCCACAGTCACTTCCAGTTTGTTCTGCTCCTGCAAAGCCTCTGTAATATTCACACGGAATGTAGAATATCCGCCATCATGATGTGCAAGTTCTTTTCCGTTCACTGTCACATCACTGCTTGCATTGACACCTAAAAATTCCAGATAAACTTCCTCTGTCTTTGGATCAAACTCCGGTTTTTCAAATGTTTTCTCGTAATGGCAGGTTCCTCTGTAGTAATCGTTTCCTCCATCCTGACCATCTTTTGCATTCCATGTATGTGGCAAGTTCACCTGTACTTGTTTTTTGTCAGGTCCAATGAAAAGCCACTGCTCCATCAGATTTTGAATTCGTCGCATATAACACATCCTTTTTATTATTTATGGTGCCTGTCACTTTGTATCGTTTCAGGCTATTTTTATATATTGTTCCAATTTCAATACATAAATAATAAATAAAATTCGTTAATTTTTCAACGAACCTGACTTAGTCGGTGCATTTTATGACGTAAGTGGTGTTCTAAGGAAACCTGTCGGAATATGGCTGCATAATTTCAAAAAAAGCCAGCGTCTGTTCTCCTCGATTAAGAGGCTCACTGACGCCGACTTTTTACTTTACAGGTAACAGCACTTCGAGGTTAAAGCAGCCCATTTCCGTAGATACTGAAATGTCACCGCCATATTTTTCTGCGATATGACGGATACTCTTTAAACCAATTCCATGATACTGTTTATTCTTCTTTGTTGTTTTCGGAAGGTCATTTTCATACTCCGGTGTGCGTTCCGTCGGGTTGGAAAAACGGATATATAAAAAATGCTGTTTTTCCGCCACACAGATATCAATAAAACGCATCTCTTTCTCGGAAAACTTCTCCACACACTCGATCGCATTGTCGATCGCATTGCCAAATAATGCATAAATATCAATGGAATCCATAAAAAACATTTTTTTTCCGTCAATGACACAATGCATCGTAATGTCTCTCGCCTCACAGATCAGGCTTTTCTCCGAGAGCAGCGTATCTAAAATCTCATTTCCTGTTTTCACGATTGAATCGTAGATGCGAATGGATTTTTCCAGCTCTTTTAAGTTCTTCTCCCGCTCCATCGGATTGTCGATATGCCGCATTGCCGCCACCTGATATTTCAGGTCGTGACACTTGCGGTCAATCACCTGCATCTGGTCTTTGGCAATCTCATACTGCTTTTTCTGCTGATACCACATCCGCTCCATGAGCGCATATTCCTGCTTCACTTCACTCTTTTTGAAAAGCTCCGCCTGCAGATACAAAAATGTCACACAGTAAAGCTGTACCAGAACCGCCAGATGCGATTCCCCACGATTCTGGTAAAAGTTATAATACGAATACAGGGACAAAAAAAGTACCGCCGCCGCGGAAAGTGTTCTTCTCGGTCCAGCCTGATAAAAACCATTTCTCGGAAGCCAGCGGAACAATGTGATCGCAAACACCAGATAAACTGCTGCAAAAAATAACAGTGAAAAAATATACTGCATCACTCTCGGCTGCTGGTCAATCGCAGAGATTCCATGCAGACTGTTCCAGAAAATATTCGTACAGTGGTAAACGATCATCGGCCACACGGAACAGTAGATCATCTCCCAGCTTATTTTTCCACTGATCAGTCCAACCGCGATCATCGTGATCAGAAACCTCATGAGAAACTCTAAGATCAGATTCTGTCCAGTGACCGGAATCAGCATACGCACAAGCAGCATCACAATCCATGCCGCGCAGAGGATCAGTGCGTTTTTTAACTTATTTTTTTCCATGATATGAAGTGGCATGAGGAACAGATACACACATGCCAGCAATAAAAAATCCTGAAAAATCATGATACCAAAATCCCGAACCATTGTTAACTTCTCCCTACACTGCGAATGAGCGCTGTCATAAAGTTTTTCTTGCTGCGGCGGCTGATCTGCAGTTTTTCGCCTTCCACGATCACCGTATCATCCCGGATCTCCGCAACATGCGTCAGTCCTACCAGACACCAGTTGCTGCATTTTGCAAACAGTCCCTTTGGAAGTTCTTCTTCCACGTTCTTAAGACTTCCGCGCATCTCAAAATTTCCCTGTCTGGTGTGATAACGCAGCACATGATTCTGGATCTCCACATAATAAATGTCTCTGGAATCAATCTTTATCATGCCGGTTCCTGTCTGGAGCATCACGGGCTTGCTTCCCCGGTTTTCCACAAGCTGCATTGCACGATCCATTTTATTTGCAAAATTCAGATACTGAATCGGTTTTAAAACGAAGTCCAATGCGCCAACTTCATATCCTTTGATCGCATAATGCGCCATATTGGTGATAAACATGATCACTACCTGCGCATCCTTTTTGCGGATCTCCTCTGCTGCATCCATACCGTTTGTGCCCGGCATTTCAATATCCATCAGAATGATATCATAATCCCCCTGATAAACCGCCAGAAAATCATCCGCTTTCTCAAAAGGCGTCGTCTCGAATGTCGTTCCACGTTCTGTTTCGTATTGTCTGATATAAGTAAAAAGTGTTTCACGATAGCCCTGATCGTCTTCCACAATTGCAATCCTGTTCATGTGTGTTCTGCTCCATTTTTATGAATCCTGCATGTCTGCCGGATTCCTCTTTACCTGTCATTTGCCGTATTACCTATTATACCCATTTCAATTTGCAGTGTCTAGCTTTTCAGTCAGAAAAAGCGTAAATCCAATTTTGAATTTACGCCCTTTCCTTCAAATATTTTTCATAAAATTCCTATCGGTTTACTTCACTGCTTCCGTCATCTTCCAGATCAAAATGTTTTACAAGAGATTCCAGAGTAGCAGCCTGTGCCGCCAATTCCTCCGAAGTTGCAGATGTCTCTTCTGCAGAAGCGGAGTTATCCTCAACTGCTTTGGAAATTTCCTCAATACCAAGCTTAATCTGCTCAATGCTCTGATTCTGCGTCTGATTATTCTCTGCGCTTTTTCCAATCATACCATTGACATTCTCGATTGCATCTAAAACTTCCTGCATAGATGAAACAACACTTGCCGCAAGTTCTGTACCACGTTCAATTTCCTGAATCGAAACGCCGATCAGATCTTTTGTATTATTTGCAGCTTTAGAGCTTCCCTCTGCAAGTGAGCCGATTTCAGAAGCAACAACCGCAAAACCTTTACCTGCTTCTCCGGCTCTTGCTGCTTCGATAGAAGCATTCAATGCTAACAAATTCGTCTGATCTGCAATATCTTCAATCGTCTTGATAATGCTGACAACTTCATTTGAAGTTTCTGTAATCTTGTTCATTGCCTCTGTCATCTGATCCATCTGCATTCTGCTGTCCTGCATCATCTTTGTGACACGCGCCGTTTCATCGGCTGACTTCAATGCATCTTCCGTATTCTCTTTGACCTGCTCTGAAACGGAAACAGAAGTTGCCACAAGTTCTTCTACAGAAGCTGCCTGTGTGCTTGCTCCTTCTGCAATATTCTGTGCTGCTCTTGAAAGATCATCTGCGCCGGCTGAAACCTGTGCAGAACTGTTAATGATATTTTCAATCATGCCCTGCAGGGATTCTGAGATATGGATCATTCCATCTTTTACTTTTGCAAACTCTCCTGCATAATCATACTTCAATGTAAACTTCAGCTTTCCATCTGACAAACGGTTCAGAACATAGGCAATTTCATCAATATAATTAATATAGTCCTTCAACCGGTCTACTGTCTTCTGAATGGAATCTGCCAATTCTCCAATCTCATTTTCAGATGAAACATCCAACGAAACGTCCAGATTGCCGTCTGCCAACTCCCGTGCCACTTCGTTCAATGCAACAATTGGTTTTGTAATGCTTGCTGACAGCCGCCGGATTGACAAAATGATAATAACAATACCAACAAGTACAAGCAATACCACGATCACTACACACTGTATCAGGCTCGCAAAATATTCACTTGACGGCATACAGCTTAATGTATAATAATCTGTTGTTCCAATTCTTCCAACATAGCCGTACTTTGTGCTTCCATCTGCCTTATATTTTACAGAGGTCGCATTCTGGCTCTGGATTGCCTGCATAACAGAATCTGAAACATTCAGTTCAGAAAGATTCTTCAACTGATTATCGGAATTTGGATGATAAATAATTGTTCCATCCGATGTTACCAGAATAACAAATCCCTGATTTCCGATCTTATAGGCTGGAAGCAGTTCATCAATATGTTCTAGTGCAATGTCGACTCCCGCAACACCAATGATGTTCTTGCCACTCTCATCATAAACCGGTGTTGCTGCACTTAAGATCAGGTTTCCGGTACTGGCATCTACATAGGCACTTGTCAAAATCGTACTGTTTGTCTCTACTGCACGATACCAGGTACGCTCTGTGATTTCAAAACTCTTATCACTTGTAAAACCGTCTGACTGTGTCACGACATTTGCATCAATATCCCCCAGCCAAACTGCCTGAATATTATCGCTGTCCGCCGCTGCGATCTTCTGCAACTCGTGGAATACTGCCTGATAATCAGCAGACTCTGTAATGGAATCTCCCGCTTTCGTCTCTGTCAGAAGTGTCCGCACATCTCTATCTAACGCCATCTGCTCTACAATGGTCATATACTCCTGAAAAAAGATCTCCAACTGATAGGATGCTGCCTTTGACTGCATCTGCAGATCATTCTTCTGCGCGCTTAAGCTGATATTTCCAACCATAATTGCGACCACTATTGATACGATCATAAAAATAGCGATCACAATGGTAAGAATACGGCTCTGAATTTCCTGGGCAATTTTCTTATTTTTTGTTTTCATACCCCGTTCTCCTCCTGTTTATTAAGCTTTTCTCTGCATGTAACTATTTTAATTGTAGCACTTTCCCCTTTTTAAACAATACTTTTTCTTAAAAACCAATAATTTTTCCAACTCATCCATTTGATTTTTCGCTGCTCCACAAATTTGACAATGGTTCAAACGTATACCCCATTCCCTCCCACTTTGTGAGCAGTTCATCTAATATTTTTCCATTGGTGGAGGATGTGTTATGTAACAACACAATGGCTCCCGGATGAATCCGCCCGATCAGCTTCTCAAACGCTTCGTCCTCCGTCGGCTGTGCATCCGCATTCCAGTCCACATAGGCAAGGCTCCAGAAAAAAGTCTTATATCCGAGGTCTTTTGCCATTGCAAGGTTTTCGGTGCTGTATTTTCCCTGCGGTGGTCTGTAATACTTCGTCATCTCCTGCCCGGTCACTTCCTGAAACAGGCTGCTGACTGCATCTAACTCCTTTTGAAAGGATTCCCGGTCAGAAATAACGGACATATCCGGGTGGTGATACGTATGGTTTCCAACGATATGCCCTTCTTCGACCATTCTTTTGACCATTTCCGGCGCACTTTCCAGAAAATGTCCCACCACAAAAAAAGTAGCCGGTGCATTGTGTTTCCCCAGTGCATCAAGAATCGCTTCCGTATTGCCATTTTCATAGCCGCAGTCAAAGGTAAGATAAATGACTTTCTCCTGTTCACTTCCTATATAATAGGTATCGTATTGTTTTAGTTCATCTGCCGTGGCATTTCCAGCTGGCTGCAATTCCTTCCCGGATTCGCCAAAGCCAAGCCCCCAGTTGTCGGCTGCCGCCTCAATGTGCATTGTTTCTTCTGTTTTCCTGTCAGACTGCCACTTTTCCACGACGGCTGCGCATCCCCACCCGGCTAAAAACATCACTGCGAAAAGCAACAGGCTGGAACGGTATTTTAATAAGAACTTTTTCATTTTCTGCTCCGCATATCTTCTCTTTTTATGTATACGAAGCAACAGGCTGTCTTATTCGTTCTGTTTATAGCCACAGCGTGGGCAGACACCCGCGCCTTTATAAATGTAACCACAGCGGTAACAACAGATCGTATCATGCTTTTCTTTTGCAAGATAAGATTCTTTTCTGGAAAATGGTTTTTCCTGCAGATAACGGATAAAATCTTCCAGCACTTTTGCAAACTTTTCTAAGTCTGCATGTTCTACCGCCAGAGGCAGCTTTGTCCTGCTTCCATTGTTCTGATGCACATAGATTCCCCGGTTCAAAAGTCCCGTTGACGCTTCCACCGAAGCGATATCCATTACAGAAATATAATAGGAAGTCATCCATGCACTGAAGTAAAGATTTTCCGGTGTCAGAAGAACCCCTTCTTTTCCCGACTCATCTTTTGACTTATCGATCATAAGCAGCGGATATTCAAACTTTCCGATTCCATTGGCGAAATTGTCTTCTGCGCACGTAAAAACTGCCGTTTCCTCTGGTTCAGCCTGTTTCTGCCACACTCTTTTTGCCGGATAAAAATGGTATCGTTCCGACTCTGTCACCCCTGCCTCATCAAAAGCATTGAACAGTTTATTGACTAAAAGTTCACATTCATCGGTCTTGATTTTCGACATACGCTGTTCTAATTCTTTTAACGCATCAAATTTTAACTGTGGCAGAAAGTTTCCTTCCTCTAGCTGCTTCACAGCGTCACTTGCATCTTCAAAATCCATGCTGCCGACATTTTTACAGATTTCTTTTATCTGTTTTTCGTCCATGGAACGGATACGGTCTTCCACCTGTCCGATATAAGGCTGCACGATCTCAGGACTTAAGTTTTCCTTTTTAATCTCATCCAGCAGCGAAACAAGGTCTTCTCTTGTTCTTCTTCCCGGCTGGTTTACAAGCCGCTGTACTTTTGTCAGACGCTTTAATTCTTCCTGGTGCGATTGCCTGTCCGCTTCTGGATTTTTCAGTACTTCAACCGGTCTGCTTTTTCTTTCCCGAACTGTTTCCGGTTCTCTCCAGCTTCTTTCCTGCGTTTTTGCAGTTCTTTCTGATTCTTCGCTCTCTCTGTCTTTGCCTTCTGCTGTTCTTCCAGTACTTTTCTCTCTTTCTACTCTTGTAGTTTCTTTGAGTTTTCCGCTTTCAATTTTCTCTACTTTTCCAGCGCTTTCTTCACTTCTTTCTGGTGTTCCCTTTGAAGTTATTTGTCCTGCCTCTATTGATTTTCTGGTGATTCTTTTTTCTTCTGATTCTTTCCAGTTTTTTTCAACATCTCCACTCGAAGCCTCTTCTGTTCTTCCAACACTTCTTTTGTTTTCTATTTTTGCAGCCTCGCCCAGTTCGCCACTCTTAGTTTCTACCGTTCTTTTCGTTTCTCTTTCCGGTTTATTCCGATTTTTTTCTATTGCGCTGTCTGTAGTTGTTTCCAATTCATTGCTTTCCATTCTCTCCGATTTTCCAGCTTTTTTTCCTGCACCTACGACTCTGCTTTCTCCGGCTTGCTCTCTTTCTTCTGCCGCTCTGCCCTCTTTCGCTTTTTCTTTTGCTTCTGTGGCTCTTCTTTCTCCGGCTTTCATTCTTTCTTCCCTTGCATTCCTTTCTACCTCTGCCAATCCGGTTTTGTCGTTTTTCTTTTCTTCTCCTGCTGTTTTTTCTTCGCCGTCTGCATCTTCTCTTACTATATCCGCTGCATTGTCTTCCGCTTCTTCCTCTTCTTCCCCCTGGATTGCCTTCTCTAAACGCCGCACGCCCTCATCCGAATAAAATCCTTCTTCCATTTTCCGCATGGTACGGAACAATTCCTGATCGGATACTTCCGGCAAATGCGCGATCAGCTCCGTAATCTCAGCTTCCTCATCCTGCGAAGCGGCTGTCTCTGCACTTTCCACCTGCATTTGCATCTTTTTATCCACATACTCGTTGTACTTTGTATTCACATTGCGGCCTGCCGTGCGTCCTAAAAGTTCCTGATAGTCTTCATAAGCCGCCTCGTCCCGCTCAAAATCCATTTTGTATACATCGCCATCCACGAGAAGGCGCTTCGGTCTTGGAGTGTACATACAGCAGCATTTTTTGCAACTGTAAACACGCGCAATGCGCACTGCCCCTTCCTCCGTCTCAATCTGAAATTCCTTTCCTTCCGGATAAACCGCCATGTAAAGCTGGCTGCCACATTTCGGGCACAAATAGCCCGCCAGATAAAAATTATTTCCGATACGATTGCGTCTCCGCTCGGCAATGGTCGTATCCTTCATCAAAAAACTGCTGGCTGCCTTTTTCCAGATCAGTTTATGCCACAATCCCTGCGGTTCTTCTTCCTCCGGAATGAGAATTTCTTCCGGTTCTTCCGATAATACTGACTCGATGACATCCTCATAAGTCAGCCGGATCTTATTTTTATAAAAACGGAAATGCTCCTGACCATACTGCGATTCCACCTGAAATTCTCCAAGAATCTGTGCAAAAAGCCGGTTTAACTGCACATAGTCCCTATCCACACGGAGTCCTCTGATATTTCCCCATTTTCCAAACGCATAAAGTACCATATTTAAAATATCCCGCACATTCGGATGTTCTTCCACTGCAACAACCTTCTGGTCTTCTGCGCTCAGTTCTATAATATTTGTCACAACGAGCTTTGTATCAAAATTAAAGAAAAGTGACCGCACGCTTCCCTGTAAGATCAGGTAATCTCCGATTACAAAAAACATCCCGTTCCACTCTACCGGCACATCCATCATTTTGATCAATTTCTGAAATGTCAAATTCAATTCTTTATCTGCTTTTAAAACTATCATTGTATCCCTCGTTTATCTGCTGCTTAAAAATCGTTTTCATATGTCTATTATATTTCTATTCGATCAGAACCTCAATCAAGTTTATAAACTTTTTATATATTCTGCAACCCCCTTATTTTTCTGCTTTTTCCAGTTTATTGTTAGCACTCATTTAAAAAGAGTGCTAATTTTCTATTGACTTTTAAAGACAAGGGTTATAAAATCCTAAATATGGGTTGATTGTAATAGTCAGTACATTTGACAGTCGCAATTCCCAGTCACTTATTGTGATGATAAAGTTAAATCTTATTAGTTTTACTTATGAATAGAAAAAGGAGTGTTGTATTATGGCAGAGAAACATGGAAATCTTTCAATTAACAGTGATAACCTTTTCCCGATCATCAAGAAATGGTTATATTCCGATCACGATATCTTCTATCGTGAATTGATCAGTAATGGCTGCGATGCCATCACAAAATTAAAGAAACTTGATATGATGGGCGAGTACGAATTACCTGCTGATTACAAGGCAAAAATCCAGATTATTGTAAACCCGGACGAAAAAACATTAAAATTCATTGATAATGGTCTTGGTATGACAGCTGATGAAGTAGAGGAATATATCAACCAGATCGCATTTTCCGGTGCTACTGATTTCATCGAAAAATACAAAGACAAGGCAAACGACGATCAGATCATCGGTCATTTCGGACTTGGTTTCTACTCTGCATTCATGGTTGCGGATCAGGTGACGATCGATACTTTATCCTATAAAAAAGATGCCACACCTGTCCACTGGGCATGTGACGGAGGCACAGAATTCGATATGACAGACGGCACAAAAGAAGGTGTCGGTACTGAGATCACTTTATACCTGAATGAAGACTGCCTCGAATTCGCAAACGAATACCGTGCAAGAGAAGTCATTGAGAAGTACTGCTCTTTCATGCCTACCCCAATCTTCTTATCTAAGGCAAACGCTGAGACAGAATATGAGACCATCGATGCAGCAGATAAGTTAGATACTGATACCGTTGTGGAAGAAATCCACGAGGAAGCCAAAACAGAGGAAAAAGAAAATGAAAACGGTGAAAAAGAAGTCGTTGAAGTTTCCCCTGCAAAGGAAAAATTAAAAATTGTAAAAAGACCGGTTCCATTGAACGATACCAACCCATTATGGGCAAAGAATCCAAAAGACTGCACTGACGAAGAATACAAGGAATTTTACCGCAAAGTGTTCTTAGACTACAAAGAGCCTCTGTTCTGGATCCACCTGAACATGGACTATCCATTCAACTTAAAAGGAATTTTATACTTCCCGAAGATCAATACAGAATACGATTCTATTGAGGGAACCATTAAGTTATATAACAATCAGGTGTTCATCGCAGATAATATCAAAGAAGTCATTCCTGAATTCTTAATGTTATTAAAAGGTGTGATCGACTGCCCGGATCTTCCACTGAACGTATCCCGTTCCGCTTTACAGAACGATGGATTCGTAAAGAAGATTTCCGAATATATCACCAAGAAAGTTGCGGATAAACTCATCGGCATGTGCAAGACCGAAAAGGAAAGCTATGAGAAATACTGGGATGACATCAGCCCATTTATCAAATTTGGCTGCTTAAAAGATACAAAGTTCTGTGATAAGATGAACGACTACATCCTGTTCAAAAACTTAGACGACAAATATCTGACTCTTCCTGAATTATTAGTGAAGGAAGAAGAAAAGAAAGACGATGCGGAGGTATTAGACAAAGATGGTAATCCAATTACAAACACTGGCGATGCTGCTGCATCTGATAATACTGCTGATGGCAGCGACACTTCTGCTGACAGCGAAAAAGATGAACGTAAAGTTATCTACTATGTTACCGATAAAGTTCAGCAGGGTCAGTACATTAAGCTCTTCAAAGAACAGAACATGCAGGCAGTGATCTTAGATCACAACATTGATACCTCTTTCATCACACAGTTAGAGCAGCGCAATGAAAAATACAAATTCATGCGTATTGATGCAGATGTGACAGAATCCTTAAAGGATGAGACTTCTGCAGAAGACCTGAAAGCTGAGACAGATGCTTTGACAGAAGTATTCAAAAAAGCTCTGAACAACGATAAACTCACTGTGAAAGTGGAGAAGCTGAAAAATGAGAACATCTCTTCTATCATCACACTTTCCGAAGAAGGAAGACGTATGCAGGATATGATGAAGATGTATGCCATGAACGGTATGGGCGGCATGGACATGAATATGTTTGCTGCTGACCAGACACTTACTTTAAATGCTAACAACGAACTTGTAAAATACATTTTTGAGCACAAAGATTCCGAGAACGTTCCAATGTTCTGCGAGCAGTTATACGATCTGGCTGTGCTCTCCAACCATCCGTTATCTGTAGATGAGATGACAAAATTCGTGGAGCGCAGCAATAAAATCATGATGCTGCTGGCAAAATAAATCGAAATATACCGGAGTTTAGCCAGCGTAGTGTCGCAGATTCTGCAGTGCTTTTATAGGTTGTGAAGGGCAGATATAA
>OGZE01001534.1_pt1 | contig 13203 bp, 9 predicted proteins | sample 1576731 | NCBI WGS metagenome assembly OGZE01 (sample SAMEA3541503, study PRJEB24748) | human gut metagenome | biome: human gut; feature: human-associated habitat; material: faeces | place: China | collected 2012 | reverse complement strand
TCCTTATTGCATTATGTAGTTATAACTAAAGTTAAGGGTGATACTGTAGTAGTTTTTGACCCTGCAAAGGGAATTGCAAAGAATTTATATGTTACTTTCAATTATTAATGAAGTGAATTTAACTCAGTGCATATTAATTTCGCTACTTATCCGTATGAATTAACAAGTAGAGTGTTATTGTTGATTTAAATAATAAAAATTCAGATAGACTACAGATTAATAATTTAGAATTATGTTAAGATATATAATCACAAGGTGAATCATTATGAAAAATAAAATTGCGATAATTTTAACATTACAATTTATTATTACTGTGTTTGCTTTCAGCGGATGTGGTGAAAGCACAGCTTCAAGCAATTCCTCAAAGCTTACATATTGTGCATACTATGAGGATGCTATTTGCGATATTATTAAAAGGTACAATAAATATTGTACAAAGCATTACGATGAGTCCTATCAAATTGAAATCGTGGAATTTGAATCTCAGGAAGAAATGAAATTAAAAATGTCAACAGAAATTATGGCAGGTGAAGGACCTGATATTTTTTCTCTGAGTCAAAAGCTTCCATTTGAGAAATTAACAGATAGCAAAACTATTGCAGATGTAAACGAGCTTATAAGTGAATTTAGTTATGATATAGGAATAGATAACTGCAATTCAAAAATTATGGATGCAGGAGTGATTGACGGTAAAAGATATTTTATACCTTTGTTCTATTCACCTGATGTTTTTATAACTACAGAGGAAACACTTAATAAGTACAATTTAACATCATCTGAATTTTCTTTTAAAGCATTATCTGAGAAACTTTCAAAAAATAAAAAAGAATATTCTCTTTTTGGAAGTGCCGATGATAATATTGCCTTTTTTTATTCGTTTTTAGATCAATATATAGATTTTAACAGCGGAAATACAGAATTTAACAGCGATAAGTTTTCGGAAGATTTGGATTCTATCTATAGCTTGATTAAGAATGACACTACCGACGAAAATGTTAATTATTTTTTATATGAAAATATAAATAATGGTGCTTCTATTTTATATAAGGAAATGCCTGCTTTTAGTATTATAGTAAAGACATATTCGTGTTTAAAATATTTAGGATCAACTCCTGTGTTTGTAAATAATTACAATATGGATGATGATTCAATTTCTGCCTCTATAGATGTTGGTATTGCCGTTAATGATAATTGTAAAAATAAAGAAAAATTACTGCCTTTCATTAAGTACTGTTTGTCCTGTGATGTGCAAAAAAATATGAGTGAAGAATGTATGTATTTGCCTGTAAACAGCGATGCTATGGAAAAATGCATTGATTCAATAGATGAAGCAATAGATTTTGGAGATTTAATTGTTAGTGATAAAGAAAAAGCTATTGTTGAAACTGCTCAAAGTGCGGCGATAAGAGATTATAAATATATTATAAACAACATAACAAAATGTAATTTATATGGGTTTAATTATTTATCGGATACTTATTTTAATTCTTCGGTAATCAGTGATATAGTTGATAAATATTTAAACGGGGATATTTCAAATGAAAAGTTTATTCGTCAACTTACAGCAGCAACTGAGATTTATTTGAAGGAATAGATTATGTTAAAATTTTATTATATGTAATAGAAAACTTACAGAAATTTTCTTGTGTATGAGAGATATAAGAGGGTAGTATGAAAAGAAATAAATGGAGGATGTTCGCGCATTACCATTGGTCGTTGCCTTAAAAATGGTACATATTATGTTGCATCAGTTTCAGGTAAATGTTCAAGTTATTCAAAGCATTTAAGCAAAGCTTACTCATCAGCTAAAAACTCAAAAATGTCAAATGGTCAGTACTATGATTGGCCTGATGGAAGTATACACGGATAAGGATAAAATATAATTATGTTCACACGCTTTTTATTTAAAACACATGAATCTATTAAAGTCATACTAGCTATACTTTTAAGTGTTATAATAATTACTTCATTTTCAAGTTGTGCAATAAAAAATAACAGCGAACAAAATCATCTTGTTTATTATACATTAAATGATAAAGATTCTCTGTCTTGGATTATAGAAAAATATAATAAATATTGCATAAACAGTAATAATCCGTCTTTCCAAATTGAGATAGTTAAATTTAATTCTGAACAAGAAATGTCAACACAGTTATCAACAGAAATTATGGCTGGAAGTGGACCTGATATTATTTCACTTAGTCAAAAATTGCCTTTTGAAAAATTAATTGAAAGCCGTTCATTAATGAATGTATATGATTTGCTAAAAGATGATGATTCTTCAAATGCAATAAATCTTGATGATTATAACAGTAATATACTCAACGCAGGAGTTTATGATAACGGTTTATATATTGTGCCGCTGTTTTATGGAGTTGATGTATTGGTATCTACAGAAGAAAGATTGAAAAATTTCGATATCAAAGAAAATAACGGCTTTTCTTTGACATACAGTAATTTTTCAGATGTATTTGAAAATTTTTTTTTAAATGATGAAGGCTATTCATTTGTATCTAATGAGTTGTCGGATTTTTTGTGGTTTGATTATCCAATGCAACTCTTTTGCAGATTTTTAAACAGCTATGTTGATTTTGAAAATAAAGCTGTGTATTTTGATACCGATGAATTTAAAGATAATTTAGATGTAATGATGAAGATGTTGACGATTTCTCAAAAAAACAATACAAATGAATTGTTTGACGGATTGTATATAAATCGGTCATTTCCGTTGATGGCAGGAAGTTATTCTTATTATCAATCTATAAATGAAACACCTGTAGTCTTTCGTGGATTGACAAAAAACAAAGATGTTAATTCCGCACACATACAGGCTGGATATGCAATTAATAATAATACACAACTAAAGGAACAAGCACTTGCGTTTATAAAATATACTCTTAGTGATGAAATTCAAGAAATTGGTGCAACAGCATCAGGAAGTTTGAGTTTTCCTGTGAATATATCTGTTTACGATAATGCTAAGCTTGTTGCCGGCTCAAGAACGGATGATAACAATAAAATTATCGGGATTGACAACGATTTTATGAAAGCATACATTGACATTGCCGATAATGTAAACGCTTGCACCTTGTATCGAGATGTGTCACATTCATATTATAATGACAATGTTATCGGTGACATTGTTGACAATTATATGAATAAAGGTATATCAAAAGATAAATTTATTCGTCAGCTCTCGGCTGCTACGGAAATTTATTTAACAGAATGAATGAGGGTATATGGAGTGGATTGTGCCGAAAGGTGGGGTGGAGATGAAGAAATCGGTTGTCAGTTTGTTTTTGCTTGTTTTAATTGTGATTATGAATTTTGTGGGGTGTACCGAAAGCGAAAATTTTGGTGATGTGAAAAATAGAATGACCTATTACACATCTAATGACAGTGATGATTTTTGTGATCTGATAAAAATATACAATAATTATTGCCTGCAAAATTATGATAAATCATATCAGATTGCTGTTCTAAAATTTGCTTCGGAAGATGAAATAAACACAAAGTTGTCAACTGAGCTTATGGCCGGAAAAGGTCCCGACATTATTTCAATCAATCAGAAATTACCGTTTGAAAAGCTATTAAACAACGGCACATTTCTTGATGTAAATAAGCTTTGCGATAACAACACACAAGCGGATAAAATAGACTTTAATAATTTTAACAGTGCAATAATGAAGTGCGGAATTTATAACGGAAAACGGTATATTGTACCGCTGTTTTACGGGACTGATGTATTTGTTTCAACACAGGAAAAGTTGAAAAAGTTCAATATTTCCTGTGATAACCATACTGTTTTGACATATAAAAATCTTTCCGAAAAATTTTCTTCGTTCAGTAATGAAAAGGCAAATTTTGGTTTTATAAGCGGTTACAATGACACAAATTCTATGTTTAATTATCCTATGCAATTATTTAACCGATTTATAAATAACTATGTTGATTTTGAAAATAAAGTCACATATTTTGAAAGCGATGATTTCAAAAGTAAACTTGACACAATGTGTAGATTGCTGAATGCTTCAAAAGAAGATTTTCCTGACTTCATATTTGATGACCTTTACATAAACCGTTCATTATCACTAATGGTAAGAAAATATGCGTATTATAAATCGGAGAATGAAACACCTGTGATTTGCAGAGGATTGGTTAAGTCGGATAATGATTATTCCGCATTTGTTCAGGTTGGATTTGGAATAAACAGCAATACACATTTTGAAAAGCAAGCGTATGCTTTTCTTAAATTTGCACTTTCTGAAGATGTTCAAACTAAAATGTGCGGGGCAAAAGGAATTTCATATTCTGCAAACATATCTTTTCCGGTTAACAAAAAGGCATTTGAACGGGCAAAATATAGTGCCTCAAAACAAGCTGATGATGACGGAAAAATTATAGGGATTGATAACGACTTTATGCAAACATATGTTAATGCAATTGAAAAAATAAATAACTGTTCGTTGTATATGAATGCGTTGGACTCTTACTATAATTCATCTGTTATCGGAGATATTACCCGAAAGTTTCTTAACGGCGATATTTCAAAAGATAAGTTTATTCGTCAGCTCACAGCGGCAACGGAAATTTATTTAACTGAGTAGGAATAAATTATGAGAAAATCTAAATTAACAAGAAAACAAAAGGAACATATAGCGGCATACCTGTTTATATTGCCGTCTTTTTTAGGCATAGCGGTGTTTTATATTGTGCCGTACATAATTTGTTTTACCAAAAGCCTGTATGTCGGCGATACTTTTGTGGGCATAGAAAATTACATACAGCTTTTTCAAAATAATACATTTTTGCTTGCACTTAAAAACACGGGTATATTTACAGTTACGGCGATACCGTTGTTAATGGTGATTTCGTTTTTGATAGCGTTGTTTCTTAATTCTTTTAATAAAATATCTTCCTTTTTCAGAAGTGCATTGCTTATTCCTGTTGTAGTTCCGATTGCATCTCTGATTTGCGTGTGGCAATTAGTTTTTGATGATTACGGTGCAATCAACGGATTACTTAATTCACTTGGATTTAATACTGTTGAATTTTTTAATTCGGAATGGTCTATGGTGATGATCGTTTTTATTTATGTGTGGAAGTACTGCGGATTTTGTGTGATTCTTTTTACGGCAGGCATTGCTAATGTTTCACAATCTCTCTACGAAAGTGCAAGGCTTGACGGTGCAAAAGCTCATCAGCTTGTAACTAAAATTACTATACCTATGATTGCGCCAACTACATTTTTTGTTTTTCTGATGGAGCTTATTTATTCATTTAAAATTTTCCGTGAGGTATTTGCTTTGTTTGGTGATTATCCAAACACCAATGTGTATTTTTTGCAGAACTTCATCAACAACAATTATTACAATCTTAACTATCCAAGATTGTCAGCGGCATCAATTGTCTTATCGCTGTTTATAATTATTGTGCTGTTTATTTTCTTCTGCTTTGAAAGGAAACACAGCTATTCTTGAGAGGTTTGTTATGAAAGATACGGTTATGAAAATACTAAAATATATTTTGCTGATTGCTGTAACTGTGCTGTTTTTGTTTCCTGTCATTTATATGCTTGCTTGTTCATTTATGACAGGTTCACAGGTAAGCGAGATGCTCAATTTTTCTGACGGAAAATATAAAGAACTCAATATGATTCCGAATATGGCAACTTTGGAGCAGTTTTATCAGACTCTTTTCAGAAAACCCGAGTATTTGTTAAAGTTCTGGAATTCGGTTGTTTGTACTTTTCCGACAGTAATCGGTCAGGTTGCAGTATCATCATTGGCGGCTTTTGCTTTTGCAAAATTGAAATTCCCGTTCAGGGACAAGCTGTTTTTCATATACATAATTTTGCTCATTTTGCCGTTGCAGGTAACACTTGTTCCTGATTATATGATTCTTGAAAATATGAATTTGCTGAATAATTTTCTTGCGGTAATTTTACCCGGAACTTTTTCTGCATTCGGAATTTGTCTTTTGAGGCAAAGTATAAAATACATTCCCGATTCCGCAATTGAGGCGGCAAGAGTTGACGGTGCGTCATATTTGAAGATATTTACTAATATTATTCTTCCGCAGATTAAGGGCGGACTCATAACACTTGCGTTGCTCTGCTTTATTGATAATTGGAATGTAGTTGAACAACCACTGATTTATTTTGATAATGAGGGTATGTATCCGCTTTCCGTAACGCTTACTGATGTCGGAAGTTCGGATTACGGCATAATATTTGCCTGCGGAGTTATATTTATGATTCCTGCATTGCTTATTTATCTTTACGGACACAGGGATATTGATTCGCCGTTTGTCGGAACTGATAAGGGATAGGAGAGAGACTTTTATGAAAAAAGATAAGCTAAAAAGCGTAGTGTTGAAATTTTCAATTGTATTTTTTATTGTGATTGCATTACTTACATATTTTTCAAAAACAATCAATAATATGCTTCTTCCAAAGGTCAAAGTGGTTTCGGTTCAAACAGGTGTTATTGACGATACCGCAGGTTCAAATGATATGAAAACACATTATCTTTTGCCTGTTTCATCGGTGGATGGGGCAGGCAATACGGGAATAGTATTTGTTATAAATAAAACCGAAAACGGTGATGCAACAGTTGAAGAGGTTTCGGTAGATATATGTAACAGTGACGAGCTGTATTGCGAGGTGACATCGGACTCACTTTTTGGCGACAGTCAAGTTGTATATAAAACAACCAAGAGTATAGAAAACGGTTCAAGTGTTTATATTGAGGAGGAAACAGTGTGAGCAAAAGAAAAATTGTTTCGTTTCTGTTACTGCTGTTGCTGACTGTGAGCGTTTTTATTGCGAATATTATAATCATTGAAAATGCAAAAGGACAATTGCCTGATGTTACTCAATTAACTTATGATAAAAATTCCGAAACTGCTCCAAAAACGGTTTCTGAACTTGAAAAGCTGTTTGAACGGATTACTGACAAAGGCATAGCTTTTTGTTCCGAGGGTAAAGAAACAAAAGTTAAGGAAGAAACCGTAACTATGGTACTTGTGAATGAAAACTGGTTTTCGGATTATAAGACCGAAATTAACGGCGAAAATATTTCGTCCAAAAACATAGATAACAGAGATAAGGTTGCAATAATTGGAAGTTCTCTTGCTCTCAAACTGTTTTTTACAACAGATGCAGTCGGTAAAAAGATTTGCATTGACGGAAATCAATATACAATTTGCGGTGTGATATGTGAAAACGAAAGCTTAATAAATAAGTTTTCTGCTGATGACAAACAGAGGGTGTATGTTCCATATACAACAGCCGAAAATTATGGTGACAGAACGGTTGATATGATTGTTTACGATAACTCGGTATATACGGGAGCAATTGTTGAGCAAATGGATTTGCCGCAGTATTATTCGGTTAATCTGAATGATAAAAATCAAACGCTCTCGTCATTTGAACATATTTTATACCTTGCAATATTTATCGGATTTAGCATTATTGCATTGAAGTTGTGGTATAGGTTCAGCAGAAAATTTTTTGAGGAGATAAAAGAAAATCTCAAATTAAACTACTTTCTGAAATCGCTAAAAAATATTCCGCTAAAATATGTTGCACTTGTGCTTGCTTTTGCAGGAATACCTGCCGTGCTTTTGATTGTGTTTAATATTTGTGATTTCAGCATTTTTATCCCCTCAAAATATATACCGAATGATAACATTTTTGACCTTTCAAATTACCTGAATGTGCTTGTCGATAATGCACAAACACTAAACTCACAAAGCCTAACAGGAAATCAAATGCTTGTAAATCTGTTCTCAAGAACATTTACAGCGTCACTGTGGCTGACAATAATATTTTTGATTAGTATTATAACCGTGCTTTTAAATTTGACAGAATTAAAACTTCATAAACATAAAAACACCGACAAGCAGTAACTAAACTTGTCGGTGTTTTTGTATTTTTAGTAATAAATTTTATATACTCATTCATTAAGGGTAACCTGACCGTTTTCAGAAACTGAGTATGCGGTATTCCAATTATGGGTTCCTTTTTGAATTTGTGATTTTTCCAAATACTTTACTTTGCGGTCTGTTGTTTCTATATACAAATTATGAAGTCCACCTCGGAAAAATTCGCAGTCGGGAATAGGAATAGTATCAATAATATTGCCGTTGGCGGACATTACAAAAACTTTGTAATTATCCGATGAAACCTTTTCGTTATCCCAGTTAGTAAGATAGAGGTAGTCGGTATCTCTTGTTATAAGTTGTGAATTTTCGGGACTGTCTGCAATTTTAACGCTTGAATCGCTATCAATTGTATAGCAATATAAAGCGTTTGATTCAAGATAATAGATTTTTCCGTTTGCAACAGTGTAATCATCGGGCATGTCCATCAACTTTTTAGTTTTTAAAGTATTGATGTCGAGCTGATTAATATATCCTGCCCAATTTTCATAGTTTTTATCTTCCGAATACGAATTTGAAAAGTATAAATAATCACCTGAACCGATTAAGCTGTGAATGCCTGCCGCAAGTTCGTTGCCTTCAAAAATTTTTTTAACTTCAGTAGGTTTATCAATGTTTATAGCAAGCAGTTGTGCGCTTTTGTCTGTGTTTAATGACCAAAACGCATAACCTTTATGTACAGCAAAAACAGTAATACTGTTCAAATCAGATACACTGATTAATTTTGCAACTTCTTCTCTTGTACTTGCATCTTTGCTTATTCTGTAGAGTGAAACTGATTTTGCATCCTTACTGCTCTTTCCAAGCAAATAGATGCTGTCGTTGTAATATGAAAAACCTTTGTCGTAATAATATTTATCCTGAGGGAAAAATGCGTTACAATCGCTTTCTCCATCGTCAACATTAGTTATATGATCGCAGTCAGGTTTGTTACAAGCTATTACAGTAGTGTTAGCGGCATTATCATGAAAGTAGAGTGTATCATTGTAGAACATATAATCCCCTGATTCATTTGAAGCGCTCATACCTGCTCGTGATAAATTAAACGGTTGATCATCTACGCCAATTTTAAATGAAGTATCGTTAAGTGTAGTATTTTCTCCTGAATTAGAGTTGCTGTTTGAAGAACTGCTATTGTTACTTGAAGCATTATTGCTTGAATTACTGTCAGTACTTTCCGAAGCAGAAGAACCTTGCGAGGGTGTATTAGCCGAGCTGCATGCAACAAATGATATTGATAATAAAAATATCAATATTGATAAAGTTAGTTTTTTCATAAATTACCTCCTTAGTAATTAGTTTAAATTTTCTCTATTGCTTGTACTTATTATACTTTAATGTTTTGCTTATTGCAATACAATTCGCTCAAAAAATACAAATGTTTTTTAAAATATATATCACTGTTGGCGGTTTTTGCTTTTTGTAATTCATCTACTTATGTCATAAACATTATAATTATCGAAACTTGTGTATAATTTAACAAAACATAGCAATATGCACAAAATTTACCGCGAAAATTTGTAGTGTAGAATTAGGATATTTATTGCTAAAAAAGATAACATAAGATATAATATAGTTAAAATATAAACATTAACTATATATAAATGCAGTAAGTAAATGGTGTATTTGCGACAAAAATCATATCTGCAAATGTTATACATCATAAAAACAGAAAACAGTTACTTCTAAATTTAATGTGTTTTTTAAGTTAAGTAACCGTTATATACTCAAACTCCTTATAAGACGGAATTGTTTTAAACCAATGAGAATTTTACGCTATGGAAATTAAGAGAGTACTGATTAACAAAAAAATAATTATATCATTTTTTGTATTACTTGCAGTTTGCATAGGTTTTTACATAAATGATCAATACAGAAATGCCGAATACAATGGTGTTCAACTCAGTGCGGTTTGTTCGGAAGAAAAAAATCTGATGTCCGAAATCCGTGACTTGCCTGCAGATCAAATTGAAGATAAGATTTCACGACAGTATGAGTATGTCAGTGTGATTGAGCAACTTTTATCTTTTGATGAAACCAAAAAAGACGATTACGATATGTATGTCGAGGTTTGGCAGGATCAGGAAAAAGAAATTCGCAATCAATATTCTGAAATTGCGTCTGAGTTTGATAAGCATAAGGAGAGCTATAACGCTCAGGAACTGACAAACAAAGATTATGCTCTCAATAATATTGTCAAAAGAGCTGAGTATGTAAACGGATATTCCGATTATATTAAGAGCGTAGAAAGCAAGGCTCAGCAGATGAATTCGATAAGCATTTTCTCTCAGGACAATTCACTTTCTTCTCAAAATATACAATTGACTGCGGAGGCTTATAAACCGCTTGAAAATCTGTCGCTTAAAGTAGGAAGCGATTTTTCCGTTACAACAGTATTGAACTATGACTTGATTCATTACATAATACTTGCACTGAATATAATTGTTGTTCTTGCCTTTGTTGAAGAACGAAAACGAGGCTTTTGGAGCATGGTGTATGCAACACCAAACGGAAGATTTAACCTTGCTGTAAAACGGTGCGGAATACTTGCAATTAGCACAACAATACTTTGTTTCGTTATGTATTTTGCCCTGTTTGTGACTTCTTTTTCAATATACGGTGGAGTATCGGATTTGTTCAGAAATGTACAGTCTATAGAGATGTTTCAAAATTTTGTATTCCCGATGAGCGAAATACAATTTCTGTTTGTATATGTTTTGATAAATGTTCTTGCACAATTAGTGCCCGTGTATATGATGCTGTTCATCGTTGTGATAATGCAAAACACAAATCTTGCATTCGGCGTGTGCGGAATAATATTTGCGGCAGAATTTCTTTTATATACTTTTTTACCGTCACAAAGCAATTTGGCAATTTTAAAGTATATGAATTTGTTTACATTCATCAATCCGACAGAAGCAATTGTAAAGTATTACAACATCAACTCTTTTGTCATACTTGTGAACCTGTTTTCATTGTTAATTATTTCCGCAATAATATTCACGCTCTTGTTTGCAATTTTTTCAATTATCGGTGCAGGCAAGAAATATCCTAATAAAACTCCAGGCAAAATTGAAAGTGCCTTACTGCGATTTTCTTCAAAAATTCGCACAGTATATTGGAAATGCGTTGAAAAACTCGGCGCTACAGGTACTGAGTTGTACAAAATACTCTTCATGCAAAAAGGCATAATAGTTTTGCTTGCTTTTGTTCTTGCGCTGTTTAATTCATTGAATTTAAGAACACTTAATATCAGCGAAAAAGATAGCATAGTTAACGAGTTTTATGAAACTCACAGCGGTGAACTTAATGACGATGTTTACAAATATGTGGCAGATCTTGAAAATGAGATTAATGCTGTTGATGAAGAACTTGCCAATGCGCATGAGGATTACAACAACGGAAAAATTTCCGAAGATAAATATTACAATGTCAGCCAAAAATACGATGCGTATGACAGTAAGCGTGAAGCATTGAAAATTATAAATGAAAGAATTTCATATGTTGAAGATGCGAAAAAGAACGGGGAAGATGCTTGGCTTGTAAATCCCACCGGATTTGAATATTTGCTTGGCAGCAGCGGATATGACAGACAACAAAATTTCGCTCTGTTATCGGTTTTCTGCATCATAATTATAATGTCAGGAGTTTTCTCATTTGAAAAAAGACAGCTCGTTTCAGATTTGTTAAATTCAACAAGTGGCGGAAGAAAAAAACTGCTCAGAAAGAAAATCCTCTGTGTTTCATTGATTGCGACAATTGTGTGGATTTGTACATCTGTGTTTGAATTTATCGAAGTCTGCTCAAAATATATGCTGTCAGAAATTACGGCACCGGTAAAAAGTCTGGAGTTTTTGAACGGCTTGCCTTTTAATTGCAGCATATTGATGTTTATGATTTTTGTGTACGCAGTGCGGTTGTTGTTGATTTTGGCGATTACATATGTTGTTTGTCTTGTATCGGCAAAAACAAAGTTTGAAGTCAGCATAGTTGTTGCATCTGCTGTTATGATTATTCCGTCACTTATCTATGTGGCAGGAGTTCAGATTTTTGCATATTTTTCTGCAACTGTTCCTGTAGCATTGATGAAACTTGTTGTGGAATCAAGTGGATTTACATTTCTAATTCCAATAGCTTTAATGCTGATAATGGGATTTGTTGCGGTGAAAATCACGAAATACAGTATGTGCAGAAAAGGCGGTGATTAAATGACTCTTGAAATGAAAAATCTTACGAAAAATTACGGTAATTACTGTGCTCTCGATAGCTTCAGTATTACTCTGACAGATGGCATTTACGGCTTGCTGGGGGCAAACGGTGCGGGCAAAAGCACGCTTATGAGTTTGATTACCGACAATGTTCAGAGAACATCGGGAGAAATCCTTTGTGACGGCAAAGAAATTTTGAAATTAGGTAAAAAGTTCAGACAAAAGATTGGATTTATGCCACAGCAACAGGGCTATTACGAAAATATGTCCGCACGAGCGTTTATACTTTATATGGCATCACTCAAAGGTATTAACAAAAAAGAAGCCAAAATGCAGACTGACAAGCTTTTAAAAACAGTTAATCTTGAAAAAGTCAGCCATAAGAAAATCGGCGAATTTTCGGGAGGTATGAAACAGCGTGTCCTCCTTGCACAGGCTATGCTCGGCAACCCTGAGATTCTTTTGCTTGATGAGCCTACCGCCGGACTTGATCCAAAGGAGAGAATCCGTATCCGCAATTTTATAAGTGAAATTGCAGAAGATAAAATAGTACTTATTTCTACCCATGTAGTGTCCGATATTGAGTTTATTGCTAAGGAGATTATACTTCTAAATCAAGGAAAACTCGTGTCGCATGATACCTGCAAAAATCTTGTAAATGAAATTGCAAATAAGGTAGTTGAGATGGAAATTGAAAAAGAAGAATTAAAATATTTTCAGGATAATTATCGAGTTTCAAATCTCTATCATAATGATGATAAAATCGTAGTAAGATTAGTCACAGATAATCCCCCTGAAAATCATAAAATAACAATTGCAAACCCAACCCTTGAAGATTTGTACCTCTATGTTTTTGAACAAGGAATGTAATATTAAAATTATTACCGACAAGTAATGGTGTTCTATGCTAATATTTGTCGGTATTTTTATGACCTCTTTATATGAAATTGTAAGGATAAAACGGAATATAGATACAAAATAATCAGTTAACGCATGAAATAGCAATAAAATAGTTTGACTAATATATAATATTGTGTTAAAATTATGCGAA
>OGZE01001531.1_pt1 | contig 13214 bp, 12 predicted proteins | sample 1576731 | NCBI WGS metagenome assembly OGZE01 (sample SAMEA3541503, study PRJEB24748) | human gut metagenome | biome: human gut; feature: human-associated habitat; material: faeces | place: China | collected 2012 | reverse complement strand
AAAAATATAAAAAAGTTATTTTAGTGGCTAATTTACCTTATTATATTACAACTCAAATCATTGAAAAAGTTTTAACCGAATGTAAAATCATTGATGAAATTGTTGTGATGGTTCAAAAGGAAGTCGCTTTAAAATATACCAGTGATTATAAAAGTCCACTTACTTTTATGATTCAAGATATGGGTAAAATAGAGTATATGTTTACTGTAAGTCAAAATGTCTTTATTCCTGCACCTCATGTTGATAGTGCTATTTTAAAGATTACAATTGATCGACCAGCAGATTTAAATTTATATAAAGTATTAAATAGTGCGTTTAAACAAAGAAGAAAAACAATTTATAATAATTTAAAGAATGATTATCAAGATGTTTTAGATGTTTTAAATGAAAATCAAATCGATCAAAAACTAAGATGTGAACAGCTTACTTTAGAAGATTATAAAGCACTCACAAAATCATTTTATCAACATACAATATAGTGGTGATAAAATGAAAATCGGTGATATTGTTTGTCGAAAAAAATATCATCAAGATATTTCTTTTGAAATTATTGATATTAAAGATAATATTTATTATTTAAGAGGAATAGAATATCGTTTAATAGCGGATAGTGAAAAAGAAGATTTAGAACTTGTCCACGAAATAAGAAAAGTAGAAGATGTTGCTTTACCCCAAGAAAAATGTTTAAAAGGAACAGTTCTTCATTTAGATGGGGATCCTGCTTATTTAAAAATGTGTATGAAAAAGTATCAAGAGTATGGTATCCATGCTTATGGATATTATTTTAAAGAAGAAGAATTTGCGAGTCATATACAAGAACTGTTAAAAAAGCATCATCCACATTTACTTGTTATTACGGGGCACGATGCTTTGAAAAAAAATGGACAAAAAAGAAATAGTCAAGATTACTTGCATAGTTTAGATTTTGTTGAGGCTATCAAACAAGCACGTCTTGTTCAACCAGATAAAGATGCTTTGGTCATCTTTGCAGGAGCGTGTCAATCTTACTATGAACTTTTAGTTGCAAGTGGCGCAAATTTTGCTTCAAGTCCATCAAGAAAAAATATTCATGCCCTTGATCCGGTCATTATTACAAGTCAAATTGCAAGTACAAATATAAAAGAATACGTTGATTTAGAAAAAGTTATAGAAAAAACCTCTTATAAACAATTGGGTGTTGGTGGTATTGATACCAGAGGGGTTGCAAGAAATTTATATCCGAGGTGATTCAAATGAAAATAAGAGCATATGCAAAAGTAAATTTAGCGTTAGATGTTGTTAGAAAAAGAGAAGATGGGTATCATGATTTAGAGATGATCATGGCACCAATTACTTTACATGATCTTATCTATATTAATGTGATTGATGAAGGAATTGAAATTGAATCCAATAGTAAGATCGTTCCAACAGATCAAAGAAATATCATGTATAAAGTTGCAAAGTTGATGCAAGAAAGATATGGTCTCAAAAAAGGAGTTAAGATCTTTGTTTATAAACATATTCCAACGCAAGCAGGACTTGCAGGGGGAAGTACTGATGGAGCTGCAGTCATCAAAGCGATGAATAAACTTTTTCATTTGAATTTATCTTATGAAGAAATGGCAGCTTTAGGGAAAGAAGTAGGTGCTGATATTCCTTTTTGCGTTTATGAAAAAACAGCTTTTGTGGAAGGTGTTGGGGAAAAACTTCATTTTATTGAGGAACCTTTTGAAGCCTATTTACTGTTAGTTAAACCTAAAAAAGGTGTTTCTACTAAAAAGGCATTTACAACTTTAGATTTATCTAAAGTTATTCATCAAGATTGTCGAGCAATGAAAAAGGGAATTGAAGAAAAAGATTATCAAACAGTTATTGATAATCTGCAAAATACTTTAGAACTACCATCTATTAAAATGGTGCCACAAATTAAAGAAATCAAAAAAGAAATGAAGAAGTTAGGATTTGATGGTGCTTTAATGTCAGGAAGTGGTTCTTGTGTTTTTGGAATTACAAGAGATCAAGAAATCTTAAATAAAGGATATGAATTCTTTAGAAAACGTTATTTTTTTGTCAGAAAATCAAAATTATTAAATAAAGAGGAAAATCTGTGATATGATTTTCTTTTTTTGTTGAAAAGATGAAGGAATTTGTAATAAATTGTCTTATTCATCTTTAATTATGAGCTATATTTTGTTAGAATGTCGTCGTAGAGGGGTGTGACAATGAAAACTTACGCAGTAGTAATGGCTGCCGGAAAAGGTACAAGAATGAAATCCGACAAGCCTAAAGTTGTACATGAAGTACTATATAAACCAATGGTTTGTCATATTGTTGATGAATTAAAAGGTTTAGGTGTAGATAGTATTTATGTTATTGTAGGACATAAAGCTGAAGAAGTTATGAAACTTGTTGATGGTGTTGAGTTCGTAATGCAAAAAGAACAATTAGGAACTGGACATGCTTTAATGCAAGCAAAAGATGTTTTAGGTGATAAAGAAGGAACTACCATTGTTTTAAATGGTGATGCACCATTAATCACTAAAGAAACATTACAAGGTCTTATTCAATATCATAATGAACATCAAATGAAAGGAACAGTCATGACATGTGATTGTGACCTTGATAAGAAATTTGGTCGTATCATTCGTGAAAACGATCAAGTAAAAGGAATTGTTGAATATAAAGACTGTACAGATGAACAAAGAAATATTCCTGAAATGAACGTTGGAGAATATTGCTTTGATAATGCTGCTTTATTTAAAGCATTAGAATCTGTCACAAATAACAATGCGCAAAATGAATACTACATTACAGATGTAATTGAAATTATGAATCATCAAAACTTAAATGTTGGTGGCTATAAAATTGATGACTTATCAGAAGTCGGTGGAATTAATGATAAGTTTGAATTGCAAGAAGCAACAAAACAATTACAATACCGTATTAATAAAAAACATTTATTAGATGGTGTAAATATTGTAGATATGACGAATACTTATATTGGTAGAGATGTTATTATTGGTCATGATACAACAATTGAACCAGGATGTATTATTAAAGGTAAAACAGTGATTGGTAATGGATGTCATATTGGACCTTATTGTGAATTTGATAATGTAGAAATCAAAGATGATGTAGAAATTAAATTTTCTGTTATTGCTGATTCTATCATTGAAAATGGTGTTGATATTGGACCATATGCAAGACTTAGAAATCATTGTCATATCTTAGAAAATGTCCACATGGGTAACTTTGTGGAAATGAAAAAAGCAACTTTTGGTAAAGGAAGTAAAGCTGCGCACTTAAGCTATATTGGAGATGCGACAGTTGGTGAAAACGTAAATATTGGCTGTGGTACTATTACAAGCAACTATGATGGCAAAAATAAATTCCAAACAGTAATTGAAGACAACGTTTTCGTTGGCTGCAATTCTAATTTAGTTGCACCTGTAACTGTTGGTAAAAATGCATTTATTGCAGCTGGATCAACAATTACAGATGAAGTTCATGAAGATGCTTTTGCAATTGCAAGAAGTAGACAAGTGAACAAAGAAGGTTATAGTAAAGTATTAGAAGAAAAAAGAAATAAAATAGGAAAATAGGGGTAAAAGAAAAAATGAAAAACAAAATTACAGTATTTGCTTTATCATCATCAGTAGAATTAGCACAAGATATTTGTGATCATTTAGGATGTGAAATGGGAAAATCAAAAGTTCACCATTTTGCTGACGGAGAAATCTTAGTTGAAATTGATGAATCAGTACGTGGAAAAGATGTCTTCATTGTTCAATCAACATCTAATCCTGTTACTGAAAACTTAATGGAAATCTTAGTTTTAGCCGATGCTTTAAAAAGAGCATCTGCTGGAGAAATTACAGCAATCATGCCATATTTTGGATATGCTAGACAAGATAGAAAAGCAAAACCAAGACAACCAATTACATCAAAACTTGTTGCTGATTTATTAACAACAGCTGGTGTTAATCGTGTTGTAACAATTGATTTACATGCTGCACAAATTCAAGGATTCTTCAATATTCCTGTAGATGATATGCAAGCATTACCATTAATCTGTAATTATTTCAAAAATAAAAACTTAGATGATATTTGTGTTGTTTCTCCAGACCATGGTGGAGCAACTCGTGCTCGTAAAATGGCAGTTGCTTTAGATTGTCCAGTAGCAATCATCGATAAAAGAAGACCAAAACCTAACGTTGCTGAAATCATGGGTGTTTTAGGTGATGTTGAAGGTAAAAACTGTATCATGATTGATGATATGATTGATACAGGTGGAACAATTGTTGCAGGTATCGATATGTTAATTGAAAAAGGTGCAAAAAATGTTTTCGTTGCTTGTACACACCCAGTATTCTCTGGACCTGCAGTAGAAAGATTGAACAACTGTGCAGCAAAAGAAGTCGTTGTTACAGATACAATTATTTTACCTAAAGAAAAACAATTCGATAAATTAAAAGTTGTTTCAGTAGCATCATTACTTGCTAAAACAATTGAAAGTATTGAAAATAATTTACCAGTAAGTGATGTTTTCCAAGAATTTGATTTCGAAAAATAATATAAATTTAAAAAGTCTTCCATTGTGAAGGCTTTTTTGTTTCTTTTGTGAAACACGTAAAAAGCTAATAAATTCAACAAATATAGAATAAAAAAGAATATTTTGTTACATAAGTGAAACAAAAATACAAATTGAAAAAATAAATATAAATGTTAAACTCTCTTTAGTTAGTTAAGGCTAACTTAAATTAAAAGGGAGGACAAAATGAAAAAATTATTAAAGATAACACTTGCTTTAATGATGGCTTTGGGATTACAACTGACATCATTAAATGCAGTCAACGCATTAAATAGTGATTTATCAAAAGTAGGAACTTATCAAATTCCTATAAAAAATTTAACAAGTAGTGCACCAATGCCAGCAGTAAACAAAGCCTTTGCAAATGCTTTTGGTGATACATTAGAAGTAACGGTAGATAAAGATGGAAAAATGCAAGCAGTTGCTACGTTACAAAATATGATTATTAACATGGGATCAGAATATTATGCAAATGTTTTAACTATTTCTAATGGAACAACACTTTCAACAAAAGTAGAAAAATCTACCCAAGGAATGAATGGACCAACAGTAGAAACAGAAGTTCCTGAAAAGATTTCTTTTGAGTTAACGCAATTAGATGAAAATAATTCAACAGTTTTACCAATTACAGTTGATTTTATGAATGCTTTGATGGGGAATGGTAAAGATTATCCTACAAATGTATCTTTAGCATTAGATTTAGAAAATGCGAAAGTACTACAAAAAGAATATACATTAGAAGATGGTACTTATGATGTTCCTGTTGATGTATTAAAAGAAAATAGTGATGATCAATCAATGGCTGCAAAAGCAATAGACTCAGCACAATTGACTGTTAAAAATAATGAAGTTGTTGTTACTTTAAAATTAAAAGAAATGACAATATATGGACAAACAGCTTCAGTTGATAAAATGGAATATCAACTTAAAGATGGTACTTATAAAGAAGTAACTGTTATTGAAGAAGAAAATGGTCATCCAACAAAAGTTCAATTTAAATTAGATGAAAACAAAGAACTGACAAATGTTAATTTTTATTATGGTGGAAGTTCAAGAGCTTCTACTGCAAGATTACAATTAAAATTAGATGGTCTTACAAAAGTAGATCCAACACCAGAAACACCTAAAAATGATAATGATGATGTAAAAGAAGAAAATAAAAAAGAGGAAGAAGTAACAACTCGTTTTAGTAAAGATGGTACATATGAAGTGAATGTAGCTTTATGGAATGCAACAAGTGATAAAGAATCAATGGCTGCAGATGCTTTAAATAATAAAGCAAAAATTATTGTTAAAGATGGAAAAGCAACAATGTATATTTCTACTAAAGAAATGACATTTGGAACAATTAAAGCCAGCTTACAAGAATTCTATATTGGTAATAGCTCTAGTGATTATAAAAATCATAGTGCTACAATTATTGAAAAAGATGCACAAGGAAATCCAACATTATGGTCCTTTGTATTACCTCATGAAAATGAATATATCGATGTCATGATGAATCCACATGTTGCGATGATGGGTAATATGGATTTAGGTGCAAGAATTAAAGTAGATTATACGACTTTAACATATGTTTCAACCCAAACAGAATTAGAAACAAATACAGGAAATAATCAAAAAGAAAACAATTCAGTTGAAAATACAAATTCTAAGGATCAAACAACAACTAATAATCAAACCAATGAAAATAAAGTTGTTAAAACTGGTGATCAAACAGCTATTAATATAATGGCAATGTTATTGATTATTTCTTCAGTTATGATTGGAGTTATTTTAAGAAAAAAACATGAGGCATAAAAATGCCTCATATTTTTATGGAGGAATTATGAAAAAAATATTACAAATAAATATTTTATTAATGATGTTATTTATGTTTATGACGCCTATTCATGCTTTAAGTGATGGGGCTTATTTAGTAAGTCGTTCTACAAGCTATACTAATCCTTTAACTGGGCAAACAGAAGATGGTGGAGAAAATATTGCTTTAGGTGAAAGTATGGTAAGCAATATTGTTGAAAACCAATTATTGGTTGAACAAACGAATGGAAAATACTACATCACAGTGGGTTTAGGTTTAGCTTCTAATGTAAGTAATATTCGTTTTAAAGTAATGAATTCAAGTGGTTCTATGAGTTCTGTTTCAGCTACAAAAACAGGAAGTAGTAGCGCAAATGGAGATTCAGTTAATCATTATCGCATACAAGTAAGCTCACTTGATCTTTATATAAGCCCAATCATGTATGTTAATCCAATGGGTAGGGATGTACAATTCTTCATTAAACCAAATATTTCCTCGGCAATAGTGGGAACAGGAATTTATAACAGTCAAATGATTCCTCAAGAATCAACCTCCACTTATAGTCAAAACGAAAAAGAAAATAACGCAACATTGAATTCTTCAAGCCAAAAGGAAACAAAAGAAACAAGCACATCCATTGAAACAAATCCAACCGAAGAAACACCTAAAGAAGAAACAACAGTAGGGACGATTACGAAAGAATCTTTAATGTCTCATGCAACAGGATTAAGTAATCATCTAATTAATTCTAAAGGGAAAGTAGATAAAAACTTAAAACTCAATAAAAAAAATTTAAAGAAGCACACAGAAGAGAAAAAGACTACAAAAAATTATTATCCATTGTTTATAAGTGTTGGTATTGTGATTATTTTAGGAGGAATCATTTATGTTAAAAAAATTAAAAAGTAGTTTATTACTTGCTTGTTTACTATCACTTATAACAGGATGTGTAAACCAAAACCAGCAAACTCAAAATACAAAAGAAATTTCTGTTGTTGCAACCTCTATTGCAGTTACAGAAATACTTGATCAATTAGGTATTTCGAAAAATCAAGTTATTGGTATACCTCAAAGTGATAGTTATACTGTTCCAAAAAAATATCAAAAAGCAATAAAAGTGGGTAATGCCATGTCACCTGATATGGAAAAGATTTCTAATTTAAATCCTGACCTTATTTTAAGTCCTAATTCATTAGAAAGTGATCTTGCAGGTAAATATGAAAAATTAAAAATAAGTTCAACTTTTTTAAATCTTAAGAACTTATCAGGAATGTATAAAAGTATTGATGAATTAGGAAAATTATTTAATAAAGAAAAACAAGCAAAAAAACTTATAGATGAATATGTAAATTACATGACATCTTTTAGAGAAAAATATAAAAATAATGTTAGTCCACGTGTTTTAATTTTAATGGGACTTCCAGGAGGAAGTTATGTTGTTGCTACAGAATCGAGTTATGTTGGTGATTTGGTTAAATTAGCTGGAGGAACAAATGTTTACGGAAATGGTGATGGAAAAGATTTTGTGAATGTAAGTGTAGAAGATATGTTAAAACAAAATCCAGATCTTATTTTAAGAACTTCTCATGCAATGCCTGAACAAGTAAAAGAATACTTCCAGCAAGAATTTTCTAATAATGAAACATGGCAACAATTTGATGCCGTTAAAAATAATAAAGTATATGATTTAAATAATGAATATTTTGGCATGAGTGCTAATTTTAATTATCAAAAAGGATTTGAAGATCTAAAAGGAATTTTATATGAAAACAATTAAAAAACATTCGTATCTCTTTATAGTAAGTTTAATTATTTTATTAGGAATTACTTTTTTTATTGCTATCAATACTGGAACAATCAAAGTATCTTTTATTCAATTATTAAAAGGTTTATTTATTGAGTACAACAAAGATGTCGCAAGTGTTTATCAAATACGTTTTCCGCGAGTTATTGTGACAATGTTAGTAGGATGTGCGCTCGCTTTATCAGGGTTATTATTTCAAGTTGTTTTAAAAAATCCTTTAGCGGATCCAGGAATTATAGGTATTAGTGCCGGAGCTCAATTAGTGAGTATACTAGTAGGTATATTTTTACCTGAGTTTTATACGGTAAAACCTCTATTAACATGTTTAGGAGGATTTCTTACATTTGTTTTAATCTATAGTTTATCTTGGAAATCAGGTTTAAAGACGACAAGAATCATTCTTGTCGGTGTTGCAATTCATTATACCTTAACAGCAATCATTTCATTTATTGAAAGTATTTCTTCATCTATTTCATCATCGGTAGGTTCTGTTATTTTATATACCTGGAATGATGTTCAATTATTGATGGTTTATATTTTACCTATTTTAATTATTCTATGCTTTCTTACAAAAGCATGTGATTTATTAGGATTAGAAGATCGTACATTATTATCTTTAGGAATAAATGTTAATTTTTATCGCTTTATTCTTTCTTTATTAGCTGTTCTTTTATGTAGTGTTTCTGTATCAATTTCAGGTATTTTAAGTTTTGTTGGTTTATTGATTCCACATCTTTCACGTTTATTTGTAGGAAATAAACATTGTTATTTAATACCGACAAGTGGCTTATTGGGAGCTCTTATTCTTTTGATAGCTGATACCCTAGGGCGAGTCATTATTGCTCCTTATGAAATAACACCTGCTATTTTAATGGCTGTTATTGGTGGTCCATTATTTATTATCTTATTAAAAAGGAGTTCTATGCATGAAAGTTAAAAATCTATCATTTAGTTATCATCAAAACCCTTTTATAGAAAATTTAAATATAGAATTTAAAGAAAACCAAATAACGACAATTATTGGATCGAATGGTAGTGGTAAATCGACTTTACTTATGTTATTAAGTCGTATCTATAAACCACAAACAGGCTTTATAGAAATAAATCAACAAGATATACAAAATTATAAAATAAAAGAATTTGCACAAAAAGTTGCTGTTGTTCACCAAAAAAATCAAATTAATGGTGATCAAGACGTAAAAACAATTGTAAGCTATGGAAGATTACCTTACCTCCATTATTCACAAAAATTATCCCAAGAAGATTATGAAATCATAGATTGGGCTTTAGAAGTAACCAACTTAAAAGAATACAAAAACAGAACATTAAAAAGCTTATCAGGTGGACAACAACAACGTGTTTGGATTGCTATGGCTTTAGCCCAAAAAACACCTTATCTTTTATTAGATGAACCGACAACATATTTAGATATAAGATATCAATTAGAACTCTTAAGATTACTTAAAGAAATAAATCAAAAATATAAAATAACGATTATTATGGTTTTACATGATATTAATCAAGCAATTCAATATTCAGATAATATTATAGCTATGAAAAAAGGAAGAATAATTGTAGAAGGAAAATCAAATGAAGTGATTACAAGTGAAGTTATTAGAGAAATCTATGGGATTGATTTAAAGATGACACAATTATCTAAACAACCCTATGTATTTACAGTATAGGGGCAATGCCCCTTTTTCCTTGACAGGTAAAAGATATTATTATATTCTTATATCATATTAATTCTATATGAAATAAAGAAACTGTTACAAAATAAAATTTGGGGGAAAATAAAAATATGGAAAGAATAACAAGTTTTAGCGTTGATCATCGTAAACTTACAAAAGGAGTTTATGTCTCAAGAATAGATGGAGACTTGATTACATACGATATTCGAATGACACAACCAAATGTTGAACCTGCATTAAAACCAGAAGCAGCACATACCATTGAACATATTGGGGCAACATTACTTAGAAATGGAAAATATAAAGATCAAGTGATTTATTTTGGACCAATGGGCTGTATGACAGGCTTTTATTTAATTGTAAGAGATTTGGATTTAAAGATAATTAAACAAGTTGTAAAAGATATTTACACACAAATTGCTTCATGAAATCAAGAAATTCCAGGAGCGAAGGAAGAAGAATGTGGGAATTATACTTTTATGGATTTAGAAGAAGCTAAAAAAGCAGCAGATTATTTTGTAAACAGTAAATGGGAACATAAATATCATTTATTATAGAAGGGGGAAAAAGTGTGAAACAAAAATCAATCAAAACGTATAAAAAAAGACAAACTTAAAAACAAGTTTGAATAATTTAGAAAAAATAGAATAACTGAATATTATTGTTTAGTTAATTTAGAAACATCAAAACCTGATTTCTTAAGAAACTCAATTGCTGATTCTTCTGTTAAATCTTGTTGCTTTATAGGTGGCTTAGGATTTCTAAATGATTCATAATCTGAAGGATTAAATATCTCTCCAGTAAGAATCATATGGTATATACTGACAAGCATCATTCTTGCAATTGCGATAATGGCTTTCTTGTGGCCTCGTCTCTTTTTGATACGAGAATACTTGATTCCAAAATAGCCCTCCTTATCTTTGATTGCTCCAAGAGCACACTGAACTAATAAAGGTTTTAAATATTGACCTGCTTTAGAAATACGAACTGATTTTTTCTTATTAGCACTTTCGTTATTTGCAGGTGCTAATCCAGCCCAACAGGTTAGTTGTTTATCTGATTCGAATTGTTTCATATCTACTCCGATTTCTGAAATAATAAGAATTGCAGATAAAGTGCTGATACCTGGTAGTTGGGTGATGTGCATGAATTGATCGAACATTGGTGCTGCACGTTTCATTATTTCGATTTCACAGTTATCAATATGGACTTGTAATTCTTCCATATGAATCATTGACTCATTCATTTTAAACCTTTGATCAGTTTCGATATTGCAGTGTTTAATGGAATCTAGAATCTTATCTTTATTTTTACACGATCCATGGATACATTTCAAAATTTTCTCATCTTCAATGATATCTGAGTCAAGTACTTCTTTCATGATTGCTTGTGCAGACTTTCCAAACGGATCTGAAAATACAGAACCAATACCGATATTGGAAACTGTCATACAGTTTTGATATCGATTACGTTCAGAGGAACGCATCCCAACCAATTTATAGCGATAGCGAGATATTTCTCGTAAAGCTCTTATTTCTTTGGGCGGTATAAAAGAAAATTTGATTAGATCATGTTTAAATAAATCACAGATCCATTTTGAATCTTTCTTGTCAGTTTTCTTTCCCTTAATTGCTTTGACATATTTTGGATGAGTTAAGTAAATATTGATTTCATCTTCTAAGATGTTGAAAATTGGAATCCAATATTTACCAGTAGATTCCATGCATGCATCAAAGCATTTGTGATTAATGAGCCACTGTTTAAGATTCAGTAAATCAGGGTTTAAAGTTGAAAACGTTTCTTGGATGTATTCGGTAATACGAGTTTTCTTATTAGTAATACCGATTGTAGCCACAATGATATTCTTGTGAACATCCATGCCACAGTAGATTGGTCTAACAATCTTTATAAAAAAATCTCTCCTTTCATTGAAAGAAGAGAAGTGGCATTGACGATTCTTTTTTTATAGACAAAAGTATATTTATTGGCATCTGCTTCGAACTTAGTCCCATCAATATATTGAATTTTTCTGTCTATATCCATAATTTCTCCTATATTTTGAGTAATATCAAAGAAAATATGATCTATATCATTAATAAGATAATTTTTTAATAAACGTTCAAAAGCCATGAAACTAGGTGTTTCTTCTTTAGTGATATACATGAATCTGATATCATGTTTACATAAAGATTCCATACTTCTTACATCACTAAAACCAATCATTCTCGCAAAGAGAATGACCTTTAAAAGCATCACATTATCATATCCCTTTCTACCTCGGCGTTCTTTTCTTTTTAAATATTTACTCAAATTCACTCCTTCTAATGCCTTTAAGAAAGAAACAACTTCATCATCAGAACTAATTTTTAATTCTAAATTTAGTGGTAAAGATAATTGAAATGCGTTATAATCGTTACTGTAATTAGATTGTGCAAAAGTCGTGTTTTCCATAATCTAATTATACCAAAAAAGACAATGTACATCAGTATAATACTGACAACATTGTCTTTTTTGTTGGGTTATATCAATATTTTATTTCGTTACAGCCCCTTTTTGTTATTTTAAAATGCCATGGGTATAACAAATGAATGCTTTATTGTATATTGCTAATGAAAGGACGGTGTATTTATATGAAAACTTAATAAAATATATAAAATGTGTTCAAGACTTCACAGAAAAAATAAGACGTTTATAATATTATAATGATAGGAGAATTTATATGAAGCAAAAAAACGAAAAAGCAGGATTAGATATTTTATTTTGTATTTTTATTACAAGTATACTAGTTTGTTCTCAAAATTTTGTAAATAATGAAATTATTGTTTGTTTAGGGCACATAGGAATTTGTGCACTTTCATTTATATTATTTATTGATTTATTTGACAAGAAATATGTAAAATTATTATTTTTTATTTTTATTTTAGTTACGCTATTTATTCTTTTTATGTCATTTTTAATTGTTGGTCATCCATTTAAAGAATATACCTTTTTAAAGTTTGTAGACAATTTAACAGCGACTATGACAATACTGTCAATCGTTTCTGACTTTGCAAAAAAAGAAAGATTGGAAACATTATATAATCTATACGGAAAAATAAAAAATATTATTTTATCACTCAAAAAAAATAATTATTTTATTAATGTATTTCTTAATTCTAAGGATGCACATTTCAAAAAAATATTCTTTTAATAGTCTCTAATTCTTTTCTATATATGACGCTTTGCTTTATTAAACGTAAAAAAGAGAATAATACGTTTTTGTACTAATTCTCTTTTTTTAATTATTTTATATCAGCTATTTACTACACTATGTCAATAAATTATTTTTATTCATTAAAAAGAATAAAT
>OGZE01001530.1_pt1 | contig 13224 bp, 10 predicted proteins | sample 1576731 | NCBI WGS metagenome assembly OGZE01 (sample SAMEA3541503, study PRJEB24748) | human gut metagenome | biome: human gut; feature: human-associated habitat; material: faeces | place: China | collected 2012 | reverse complement strand
GAATACTTACCGAGGGCTGCGACAGATTCAGCCGCTGCGCCGCCCGGGTAACGTTGTTTTCGCTAAGCAGCACATCCAGGGTGCGCAACAGATTGAGATCCAGACGCTGTAAATTAATCACGACTATACCGGGAATTTAAGTAATTAATTTCTACTATAGCGTCAGCTTTCCTACTCTGCAGCTCTCCATACGCCAGAGGTGATATTATGAAAGTACTGCTGATTTACGCCCATCCGGAACCGCGCTCGCTCAATGGCGCGCTGAAAAATTTTGCCGTCCGCCATCTGCAGCAGGCCGGGCATGAAGTGCAAGTCTCCGATCTCTACGCCATGCGCTGGAAGGCCGGGTATGACGCCGACGACAGCGGCGCCCCGCCGGTCGGCGAGTTCTGGCGGCCGACCCTCGATTCCAAACAGGCCTTTGCCCAGGGCACCCAAAGTGCGGATATCGTAGCCGAGCAGGAAAAGCTGCTGTGGGCCGATACGGTGATTTTCCAGTTCCCGCTATGGTGGTTCTCGATGCCCGCCATCATGAAGGGCTGGATCGACCGGGTGTACGCCTGGGGCTTTGCCTATGGCGTCGGCGAGCACAGCGACCGCCACTGGGGCGATCGCTACGGGGAAGGCACTTTCGTCGGCAAGCGGGCGATGCTGATCGTCACCGCCGGCGGCTGGGCGGAACACTATTCACCGCGCGGGATCAATGGCCCCATCGACGACATCCTGTTCCCCATTCAGCACGGTATGCTGTTCTATCCCGGCTTTGAGGTGCTTCCCCCGCTGGTGTTCTACCGCACGGATAAAACCGATGCCGGGCAGTTCGCCGATCAGTGCGCCGCCCTGGCCGAGCGGCTGGACACGCTGTGGCAAACCGAGCCCATTCCATTCCGCCGGCAGAATCATGGCGATTATCTGATCCCGTCGCTGACGCTGCGCCCGGAGCTGGCGCCGGGGCAAAGCGGCCTGGCGGTGCATTTGCGTAGCGAATAACTGGCTATCCCGTCTTCGCCCCCGAGGACGGGTCATTTACCCGGCTCTCTCCAGTCCCAGCATGCCTCGCGCCTGGATAAAGCACAGCAGCAATACGCCCCACAGCGCCATCGTCAGATAGGGGCTGATACCGAGGATATTGAACCCACTCTCAATAATCTGCAGCAGGAACAGCGCGAGCACCATCCCAACGATGCGCCCGCTACCGCCATCCGGATTCACGCCGCCAAGCACCGCCGCGAGGATCGACACCAGCAAATACGATTCCCCATAAGATGCTTTGGCTGAGTTCAGCTTCGACATCATCAGAAACGCAGCCACCGCGCAGAGCAGGGCCGAGATGACATATACCCACATCAACACCCGCCGGGTATTGATCCCGGAATAATGGGTCGCCCGTTCGTTGGATCCGATCAACATGATCGCCCGACCCAGCGGGCTTTTCTCCAGCAGCACCCACAGCCCGGCCGCCACCACCGCAAAAAGCCACATTGGCAGCGGAATACCGAACCACTGGGCGTGATTCAGCCACAGCACCCACTGCGGATAGTTAGCGATGGCGCTGCCGCCGGTGATCAGAATATTTATCCCTTTGAGCAGGGTCATCATGCCAAGGGTAGCCAGGATCGGCGAAACGCGGATCCCGGCGATCAATATCCCGTTGCACAGGCCAATGATCATCGCCGCCCCTCCGCCGGCCAGCAGCGTCGCCAGCGCGGTAGCGCCCCCAGGCGGATAGCTCGTCGCCACCCAGGCCATCACCAGCGAGCAGGCGTTAGCCGTCGCGATAATTGACAAATTAATGCCGCCGCAAAGCATAGTCATGGCCATCGCCAGCGCCAGGATCCCCAGCACCGGCATTTGCGAGGCAATCGACTGGAAATTGCTTACAGACCAGAAGATGTTTGGCATGGCGATGCTAAAGGCGATAACCATCAGCAGCAGCAGGCCGATCAGGTAAAACTCAACGTTGTTGCGCCACGATTTTTTCATAACAAGCTCCGGTTCTGATGCTGGCTCCATGCCGTTACGCTGATGCTGACGACGATGATCGCCCCAGTGATCAGGGTCTGCCAGTAGGAGGAGACCCCTAGCAGGTTCAGGCCGTTCTGCATCACCGCCAGTAAAATCACCCCCAGCAGCGTACCGGTGAGAGTTCCGCGCCCGCCAATCAGGCTGGTGCCGCCCAGCACCACCGCCGCCAGCACCGTCAGCTCATAGCCCAGCAGTGAATCCGGCGCAACGGTCATCACTGTCCACGCCTGCACGACACCTGCGGCCCCCGACATTAGCCCCATATAGCCATAAACGAACAGCTGCAGGCGGAGCACGCTGAAGCCGACGCGGCTGGCGGATTCCCGGTTGCCGCCCATGGCATAGATCTTGCGGCCAACGGTGGTGAAATTCATGATAAACGCGGTCAACAGCACCACGGCGATCATCGTCAGCAGCGGCAGCCCCAGGCCGTAATCGTAACCATCGGCATCGGTATATTTGAACAGCATAACCCCCTTTTCAAACCACGGAGGGAAGTCGTAGAGCCAGACACCTTTGCTTAACCACAGCAGCAAACCGTAGAAAATGTTGAGCGTAGAAATGGTGATAATGATCGAGGGGACCCGCAGACGATTAACCAACAGCGCGTTCACCAGCCCCAGCAGCACGCCGATGCCGCCGGCAAGCACAAAAGCCACCGCGAAGTTGCCGCCTACTTTTTGCAGCATCACCACCATGCCGTACTGGGCGATAATGGTCATAGCCGGGAAGGAGATATCAATCCCGCCGGCGATCAGCACCACGAACAGACCACAGGCGAGAATGGTCAGCATCGCATAGTTATTAGCGAGGTCGTAAAGATTGCCGAAAGTGAAAAATTCCTCACTGCGCCAGCCCAGCAGCAGGCACAGCGCAATAATGAACATGCCTAACCAGAATTCATGTCGTTTCAACAGATTAGCCATTGACCACCTCCGCTATCTGCTGCTGGGTACTGCTGTCCGGCAGGAAGCTATGGGTCAACTCGCCCTGCTTCATCACCAGGATGCGATGACTCTGGTACCACGCCTCTTCAATCTCGTCGCAAATCATCAGCACGGCGATACCATGGGCAGCCAAATCGCTGATGATATGATAGATCCCGGCTTTGTTTGCGATATCCACCCCCACGGTTGGGCTATCGAGGATCAGCAGCTTAGGAGAGATCGCCAGCCATTTGGCGATAGAAACGCGCTGGGCATTACCACCGGAGAGGGTATTCACCGGCAGATGCGTATCCGGCGCCTTAATGGTCAACGCGTTGACCATTCTTGCGACCAGCTGCTGAGCTTTACTATCACTCAATAGTCCGCAAGCGCCTTTCACTTTATGAAACACGGTGCTGATAATGTTGTTTTCAATCGACTGACTCATCACCAGGCCGCGCGACATACGGTCCTCGGAGACATAGCCGATACCGTGGCGGATAGCGTCCTGATTGCTACGCAACCGCACCGGCTGGCCATTTATCAGGATCTCGCCGCTGTCAGGGCGGGTCATGCCGAAAAGGCTCAGGCACAGCTCTGTTCGCCCGGCGCCCAACAGGCCGACTATCGACACCACTTCTCCGGCTTCGACCTTCAGGGAGACGTTATGATATTCCCCCTTGCGGGTGAGATTGCGCACCTCCAGCACCGGCGTACTGCCCTGCCCCTGCCACAGATCGCGCACCTGATAGTCAAACTCCTGGCCCGTCATCAGAAAACCGAGCCGGCGGGTGGTTACCTCTGCCGCCGGCATGGTGCCGACCAGATTGCCATCCTTCAGCACGCTGATGCGGTCCGATACGGCCATGACCTCTTCCAGACGGTGGCTTACGAAGACGATGCAGATCCCCCTCTCACGCAGCTGGCGCACCACATGCAATAGTCCCTCCACTTCCTGATGGGTCAATGAGGCCGTGGGTTCATCCATAATGATAAGCCGGGCATCCTGCGCCAGCGCGCGGCAGATAGCCACCAGCTGACAGCGAGCGATGGAGAGCGATTCCACGGCGGCATCCAGCGGCAGCGAGACGTTAATACTGCGCATCGCCTGCTCCGCACTGCGTCGCAGTTCGCTGCGCCTCACCAGCACGCCGCGATGATAGTGGTTTATAGCAATGTTCTCCCACACGCTGAGATTGGGAAACAGCGACAGATCCTGATAAATCACCTGGATCCCATGGGCGACAGAGGCCGCTGGCGTCAGTTTGGGCCACGTCTTGCCGCCCAGCGTCATCGCTGCGCCCTCATCCGGGCGATAGACGCCAGAGATAATTTTGATCAACGTCGACTTCCCGCAACCGTTCTGCCCGGCCAGGCAGTGCACTTCTCCGGGCATAAAGTCGATGCTGATATCATTGAGCGCGCGGTTCGCGTGGAAGGTTTTGCTGACGTGTCGAAGGGAAAGGAAAGGTTCCATAGCATCCCCTGGCTGGTTAAGCCGGGGCGGCAGGCGCCCCGGAAGGTGGATTAGTAGAGCGAATCAATATTGTCTTTATTTACCAGCAGCACTTTATGGAAGCGGATAATATGCTTGTCGCTATCGACTTCCGCTTTACCGAGCTCTTTCAGTTCAAATCCCGGCTCAATGGTTTTGCCGTTCAGCAGGGTGCTGGCGACGGCCGCGAGAGCATAGCCGGCTGTCGCCGGATCGTAGGTGATCCCTTCGGTAATATCGCCGCTCTTAATAAGAGAGGCCGCCTGCGAGGGGATCATCATCCCGTAGACCGCGACTTTATTTTTCGCACGCTTCTCTTTCACCGCGCGCCCCGCGCCAATCGGGCCATTCGAACCAAAAGAGACCACCGCTTTCAGATCCGGGTAAGTTTTCATCAGATCGAGCGTGGTACGGCGGGAATCATCAACACTTTCCGCCACCGGCATTCGGCGGGTGACTTCATGCATGTCCGGGTAATGTTCTTTTTGGTATTTCACCAGCAGATCGGCCCACAGGTTGTGCTGCGGTACCGTAAGGCTACCGACATAGATAACGTAGCCGCCTTTGCCACCCATCCGCTTGGCCATATGCTCCACGTATTCAGCAGCGAACTTCTCGTTATCGATTATCTCCACATCCCAGTTGGCGCTCGGCTGCCCGGGCGATTCGTTGGTCAGTACCACGATGCCGGCGTCACGGGCTTTTTTGAATACCGGCTCCAGCACGTTGGCATCGTTAGGCACGATAGTGATGGCATCCACTTTACGTGCAATCAGGTCCTCAATAATTTTCACCTGCTGCGGCGCATCGGTGCTGGACGGCCCTACCTGGGAGGCGTTGAGGTTAAACTCTTTCCCGGCCTGGACTACCCCTTCACCCATCCGGTTAAACCATGGCATGCCGTCCACTTTTGAAATATTGACTACGGTTTTTTCCGCCGCATATACCGGCGCGGAAATAAGCGCAGCCCCCAACAGCAATGATGAAAAAATATTAACGACCAGACGTTTATGCATAATAATTAGCCTCAATACGTTGTAGTCAGACAGGGGTATGACGCAAAGCGGAAAAATAGATAGAAATTGTAATAATGTTAATAATTTAGAAGAGAATAAACACAAGCTGTAACAGCAGACAGGTAATATTCAGCTATAAACATGGATAATAATACTATAATCCTGTGGCGTGAGCTTTTTCACAAAAAAAATGCAACATAGTTTGTTGTTCCAGAATAATGATCGGGTCGCAGAGAAAATATATTTTTCCCGCTTCGTTATTTACCGAAAAACAATCACATAAATAACATCAGGAAAAGTATGTGATTTTTGATTGCGCCTCCAGCCCCTTCCGTGGCAGGATACTCCCTATGAACAGAAACGTTATCGTTACCTACCCCCGCCGTTGGTGGCTGCCTGCATAACAGGCGGCACGATACACGTTTCCATTTTCAAAGCCGCCGGAAGGCGGCTTTGGTGTTTTCAGGACGTCTTTCGGCTGAACAGTCTGATAAGGAGTTCCTGATGAACCACCCGCAAACCATTCTCACCGGCGACCGCCCCACCGGCCAGCTACATCTTGGCCATTACGTCGGCTCGCTGCGCCAGCGCGTCGCGCTGCAGCACGACCACCAGCAGTTTATCCTGATCGCCGACCTGCAAGGGCTCACTGACAACGGCAGCAATCCGCAAAAAGTTAGCCACCATATCCTCGAAGTGATGGCCGATTATCTGGCCGTCGGCATTGACCCCAGGCTCACCACGATCTGCCTGCAGTCCGCCCTGCCCGCGCTGGCGGAGCTCAGCGCGCTGTATATGAATATCGTCACCGTCGCCCGCGTGGAACGTAATCCGACGGTCAAGAATGAGATTGCCCAGAAAGGATTCGCCCGTTCGCTGCCGGTGGGCTTTCTTGCCTATCCGATTAGCCAGGCCGCCGATATCACCGCCTTCAAGGCCGAGCTGGTGCCAGTGGGCGACGATCAGCTACCGATGATTGAGCAGACCAACGAGATCGTCCATAAGATGAATAGCCTCACCGGCGCGCCAGTGCTGCGCCACTGCAAGGCGCTCCTCAGCGAAGTGAGCCGCCTGCCGGGCGTCGACGGCAACGCCAAAATGTCGAAATCGCTGGGCAATACGCTGACGTTATCGGCCAGTGAAGAGGAGATCCACCGCGCGGTCAGCGCGATGTATACCGACCCGACGCACCTGAGAGTCAGCGATCCGGGGCATGTCGACGGCAACGTGGTGTTCACCTATCTCGACGCTTTCCATAGCGATAAGGCACTGGTGGCTGAGATGAAAGCCCACTATCAGCGCGGCGGGCTGGGCGATCGCCAGTGTAAAAATGAACTGGAGACCTGCCTGCAGACGCTACTGGCGCCGATCCGCGAACGGCGGGCCACCTTTATTCAGGATAAAGGGATGCTGCTGGATCTGCTGCGCCAGGGCAGCGAGCGCGCCCACCAGCTGACGCAGCAGACGCTGCATGAGGTGAAACGTGGTCTGGGGCTGCCGGTGCTGTTCTGAGGTAATGAAATATTGCCGGTAGTGGATATTTTGTTAACACGTCGACAAGACCCTGACTTTCGTATGGACAAGCCCGCCGCGGATGTTACTATCGCGTTAACGGTAGCTCTCACTATGCGTGTTTCATTAAGGCCAGGATCGCTGATGATGACCACATAAGTAGCCCAGCGAGCGGCTGCGCATCGGCGCGGCAGAGCGCGGCGTCAGCGGCCCTCCCTCCACTTTTTCGTCCTTCGCAAGAAGGACGCTCCGCCCGCCGGAGGAAACACGCGCACCACTCAGCACAGGGAATCAAGCGAGTCGCGTATGGACAAAATAAAGAAACGTTGGGCAGGGTATTTTGTCGGCTTACTGGTGGTGCTCGCCGCCGCCGCATGGTGGCTGCTGCGCCCGCCGGGACTCCCGGCGGGGTTTGCCAGCAGCAACGGCCGAATCGAAGCCACCGAAGTCGATATTGCCAGTAAAATCGCCGGGCGTATCGACACCATTCTGGTCAAAGAGGGTCAGTTCGTGCACCAGGGAGAGGTGCTGGCGAGAATGGATACCCGGGTACTGAACGAGCAGCGTCTTGAAGCCGCCGCGCAAATCAAGGAGGCGGAAAGCGCGGTCCTGGCCGCCAGAGCCTTGCTCGATCAGCGACAAAGTGAAATGCGCGCCAGCGAAGCGGTAGTGAAGCAGCGCCAGGCGGAGCTGGATTCCACGGCGAAACGCCATGTTCGCTCCAACACCCTCTCCCAGCGTGGCGCCGTCTCTGCCCAGCAGCTGGATGACGATCGCGCGGCCGCAGAGAGCGCCCGCGCGGCGCTGGAATCGGCGAAAGCCCAGGTCTCCGCCGCCCGCGCCGCCATCGAAGCTGCCCGCACCAGCATTATTCAGGCGCAAACCCGCGTCGAAGCCTCCCAGGCGACCGAGCGGCGGATCCTCGCCGATATTGACGATAGCGAGCTGAAAGCCCCCCGCGACGGCCGCATTCAGTATCGCGTCGCTGAGCCAGGCGAAGTCCTGGCCGCCGGTGGCCGGGTACTGAACATGGTCGATCTCGCCGATGTCTATATGACCTTTTTTCTGCCCACCGAACAGGCAGGTCTGCTGGCGCTCGGCAGCGAAGCGCGCTTGGTCCTTGATGCCGCGCCGGATCTGGTGATCCCGGCCAATATCAGCTTTGTCGCCAGCGTCGCCCAGTTCACGCCGAAAACGGTCGAGACCAGCGACGAGCGCCTTAAGCTAATGTTCCGCGTCAAAGCGCGTATCCCGCCGGAGCTGCTGGCGCAGCACCTGGAGTATGTCAAAACTGGCCTGCCCGGTATGGCTTACGTACGGCTGGATAAACAACAACCCTGGCCTGAAGCCCTGGCGGTGAGGTTGCCGCAATGAAACTAACGCCGCAGGATACCTCGCCCCCCGTCGCCCTGCTGGAACACGTTGGTCAGCAGTTTGGCGCCACCATCGCGCTGCGCGATATCAGTCTGGCGATCCCGGCACGGCGTATGGTTGGCCTGATTGGCCCGGACGGCGTCGGCAAATCGAGCCTGCTTTCGCTGATCGCCGGGGCGCGGATCATCGAGCAGGGGAACGTGATGGTGCTTGGCGGCGATATGCGCGATGTGCATCACCGCCGCGAGGTGTGTCCGAAAATCGCGTGGATGCCGCAGGGGCTGGGGAAAAACCTCTATCACACTCTCTCGGTGTATGAAAACGTCGACTTCTTCGCCCGCCTGTTCGGCCACGATAAAGCCGAGCGCGAACTGCGCATCAACGAGCTGCTGCAGAGTACCGGGCTGGCGCCGTTTCGCGATCGCCCCGCCGGAAAACTCTCCGGTGGGATGAAGCAAAAGCTCGGCCTGTGCTGCGCGCTGATCCACGATCCGCAGCTGCTGATCCTTGATGAACCGACCACCGGCGTCGATCCCCTCTCCCGGGCGCAGTTCTGGGAGCTTATCGACAGTATTCGCCAGCGCCAGCCGGCGATGAGCGTGCTGGTGGCCACCGCCTACATGGAAGAGGCCGAGCGCTTTGACTGGCTGGTGGCGATGAACGCCGGCGAGGTGCTGGCGACAGGCAGCGCCGCAGAGCTCAAAGCCCAGACCGGCAGCCAGACCCTGGAGCAGGCGTTTATCGCCCTGCTGCCAGAAGCACAGCGTCGGGCGCATAGGGCGGTAGTTATCCCACCGCGCGACAGCCGTGAGGAAGAGATCGCCATCGAAGCGCGCGGCCTGACCATGCGCTTCGGCAACTTTGTTGCCGTCGACCACGTTAATTTCCGCATCGCCCGCGGTGAAATCTTCGGCTTCCTCGGCTCCAACGGCTGCGGCAAATCCACCACCATGAAGATGCTCACCGGCCTGCTGCCCGCCAGCGAAGGTGAAGCCTGGCTGTTCGGCCAGCCGGTCGACCCGAAGGATATCGCCACCCGCCAGCGGGTGGGCTATATGTCGCAGGCCTTCTCGCTCTATAGCGAGCTGACCGTCCGGCAAAACCTCGAGCTGCACGCCCGCCTGTTCCATATTCCGGACGGCGAAATCCCCGGCCGGGTGGCGGAAATGTGCGAGCGCTTTATGCTGACCGAGGTTGAAGACGCGCTTCCCGCCGATCTGCCGCTGGGGATCCGTCAGCGCCTGTCGTTAGCGGTGGCGGTCATCCATCGCCCGGAGATGCTGATCCTCGACGAGCCGACCTCCGGCGTCGACCCGGTAGCGCGGGATATGTTCTGGCAGCTGATGGTAGACCTCGCGCGGCAGGATCAGGTGACCATTTTTATCTCCACCCACTTTATGAATGAGGCGGAACGCTGCGATCGTATATCCCTGATGCACGCCGGCAAAGTGCTGGCCAGCGATACGCCGCAGGCGCTGGTCGAGCAGCGCGGTTCAAACAGCCTGGAAGAGGCGTTTATCGCCTGGCTTAAAGAGGCCCAGCCGTCCTCTCCAGTACCAGAAGAACCCACGTCTGCTGTGGCATCGCATTCCGGACATACGGCTCCACGGCAGGCCTTCAGTCTTCGCCGGCTGTTTAGCTATAGCCGCCGCGAGGCGCTGGAGCTGCGCCGCGATCCGGTACGATCGACGCTGGCGCTGCTGGGGACGGTGATCCTGATGTTTATCATGGGGTATGGGATCAGCATGGACGTTGAGGATCTGCGCTTTGCCGTCCTCGACCGCGATCAAACCCTCAGCAGCCAGGGCTGGTCGCAGAACATAGCCGGTTCACGCTACTTTATCGAGCAGGCGCCGCTGCACAGCTATGACGAACTGGACCGCCGGATGCGCGATGGCGAGCTGGCGGTGGCAATAGAGATCCCGCCGAACTTTGGTCGCGATATCGCCCGCGGCACGCCGGTGCAAATCGGCGTGTGGGTGGACGGCGCGATGCCCAACCGCGCGGAAACCGTGCGCGGCTACGTACAGGCGATGCATCTGGCCTGGCTGCAGGAGATGGCCGGCCGGCAGAGCAGCCCGCAGCGCGATACCTCGCTCATCTCCATCGAGACCCGCTATCGCTACAATCCAGATGTGAAGAGCCTGCCGGCCATCGTCCCGGCGGTGATCCCGCTGCTGCTGATGATGATCCCGGCGATGCTCAGCGCCCTGAGCGTAGTGCGTGAGAAAGAGCTCGGATCGATTATCAACTTGTACGTGACGCCAACCACCCGCAGCGAATTCCTGCTCGGCAAGCAGCTGCCTTACATCGTACTGGGGATGTTTAACTTCTTCCTGCTGTGCGCGCTGTCGGTCTTTGTCTTTGGCGTCGCGCATAAGGGGAGTTTCCTGACGCTGACCCTGGCGGCGCTGCTGTATGTCACCATCGCCACTGGTCTGGGGCTGCTGATCTCAACCTTTATGAAGAGCCAAATCGCCGCTATTTTCGGTACCGCGATTATTACGCTGATCCCGGCAACCCAGTTTTCCGGAATGATCGATCCGGTGGCCTCGCTGGAAGGTCCCGGGCGCTGGATTGGGCAAATCTACCCGACCAGCCACTTCCTGACTATCGCCCGCGGGACCTTTTCGAAAGCGCTGAATATTAGCGATTTGTGGGGCGCATTCATTCCGCTACTGATTGCGGTGCCGCTGGTGCTCGGGTTGAGCGTGCTGCTGCTGAAGAAACAGGAGGGATGATGCGCGGATTACGCAATATTTATAATCTTGGCGTCAAAGAGCTGCGCAGCCTGCTCGGTGATAAAGCGATGCTGGCGCTGATCGTGTTTGCGTTTACCGTGTCGGTGTACTCCTCGGCCACGGTGATGCCCGGTTCGCTGCACCTGGCGCCGATCGCGGTTGCTGATATGGATAAATCACAGCTCTCCTCACGCATTATTAACGCTTTTTACCGTCCCTGGTTTCTTGAGCCGGAGCTGATCACCGCTGATGAGATGGACGCCGGGCTGGATGCCGGGCGCTACACGTTCGCCATCAACATCCCGCCTAACTTCCAGCGCGATGTACTGGCCGGTCGGCAGCCGGAAATCCAGGTCAACGTCGACGCCACGCGCATGAGTCAGGCCTTTACCGGCAACGGTTACATCCAGAATATTATCACCGGCGAAGTAAACAGTTTTATCGCCCGCTATCGGGATAACAGCGTGCTGCCGGTAGAGCTGGCGGTCAGGATGCGTTTTAATCCTAACCTTGAGCAGGAGCGCTTTGGCGCGGTGATGGCGATCATCAACAATATCACCATGCTGGCCATTGTCCTCACCGGTTCGGCGCTGATCCGCGAGCGGGAACATGGCACCATTGAGCATCTGCTGGTGATGCCGGTCACGCCGTTTGAAATTATGCTGGCCAAGATCTGGTCGATGGGTCTGGTGGTGCTGGTGGTGTCCGGGCTGTCGCTGGTGCTGATGGTGCAGGGGATTTTGCAGGTACCCATTGAGGGATCGGTTCCACTGTTTATGCTGGGGGTGGCGCTCAGCCTGTTCGCCACTACCTCGATCGGCATTTTTATGGGCACCCTCGCCCGCTCGATGCCGCAGCTGGGGCTGCTGATGATCCTGGTCTTACTGCCGCTGCAGATGCTCTCCGGCGGATCCACGCCGCGAGAAAGTATGCCGCAGCTGGTACAGGATATTATGTTGACCATGCCGACCACCCACTTCGTCAGCCTGGCGCAGGCGATATTGTATCGAGGCGCCAGCTTCGCCATCGTCTGGCCGCAGTTCTTAACCTTGCTGGCTATCGGCGGAGTGTTCTTTACTATCGCGTTGCTGCGTTTTCGTAAGACTATCGGTGAGATGGCATAAAGGCTTAAGAAGGGCCGTCGACTTACGGCGGCCGAATGGTTTATTTATGGCGATTCATAAAGCGACGTAAACCCCAGGTGAAGGCCATCGCCATACTGAAGAGAATGAACAGCAACACCACCCAGCTGATGGAGATGCGCAGCAGCGTGCCGGGGGTCATAAACGGCTGCAGATACACGGTGAAGGACTGCGCGGGTGATTTTCCCAGCAGTTCATAAACGTTATCGGTGAGCCACACGCCGACCCGGCAGAACAACCAGATAATCGCAGGCCAGCAGAGCAGCACCAGAAAGGTAAAGCGCTCCTGAATGTAAGTGAAGAGCTGGCGCAATGGCGACCAGTTAAGCAGGATTTTCATTTCTATTCTCATTTGCCAGCCGAGAACCAGCATATGTCTCGCAAGGTATTTCGGGCAGCATCCATACAGGCAATCATCCCCCTTTGTATATCAAATTTGCTGCCATATAAACCAGATCAAGTTAACAAAGTGTTAATGATAAAGCTCATTTAGACAAAAACAGGGAAGAAGCATACCGTTCGCCACAATACATCCGGAAGCGAAGTATCCAGTCACGGAAATATTTTTTCTGAAGCGTAAACGCGTTATTTTATGGGAGGAAGAGGCCGCATCATTATTTTACCGGGGCACAATATAATGGCGCTGAAATAAAGAGATAATATTAATCGTAGCTGCTGATAATTATTTTCCGACTTGTATCATCCGGTAAATTCACTATCCGGTTGACCATGCCACAAGCATTCGTCACGCTATTTTGCGAAGCAATAAAGGCGGTGCTGCGCACTTTGTCCGGGGTACGGTTTTGTAGCCCCGGTAAGCGCAGCGCCACCGGGGGAGATATACCCCACACAGCAAAAAACCCCGCACCTTTCGGGACGGGGTTCTTTTTAAACGCAAAAACAAAAAGCCCGGTCTTTCGACCGGGCTTTCTGCTTTATTTGATGCCTGGCAGTTCCCTACTCTCACATGGGGAGACCCCACACTACCATCGG
>OGZE01001513.1_pt1 | contig 13359 bp, 10 predicted proteins | sample 1576731 | NCBI WGS metagenome assembly OGZE01 (sample SAMEA3541503, study PRJEB24748) | human gut metagenome | biome: human gut; feature: human-associated habitat; material: faeces | place: China | collected 2012 | reverse complement strand
AGTTCGAATTTTTACAATGCTTATTTTCAGTTTTCCACCTTGTGTTTCCTTACTGGTTACTGTTCACACGCCACTATCCCGCGAGGTGTTTTGGCATGAGAATGCCAAAATCCCTCAGCCGGTATCTGTGTGATCCTATATCCTCCTGGCGAAGGAAATATCTGCATTAGCATGGAGCCAGATATATTCTCTTTCACAAATACCCCTGAGGGATTGTAACTTTATATTTTAAGCAGTTGCCTTATTCTCAAACTGACTGTTATACAGGTCTGCATAGAAGCCTTTCTTAGACAGAAGCTCTTCATGATTTCCCTGCTCGATAATGTCACCGTCTTTCATAACCAGGATCAGATCTGCATCCTTGATGGTAGAAAGTCTGTGTGCGATCACAAAGCTGGTTCTGCCCTTCATCAGATTGTCCATGGCTTTCTGGATACGCACTTCGGTTCTGGTATCTACAGAGGAGGTTGCCTCATCCAGAATCAGGATCTTATTATTGGCAAGAATTGCCCTGGCAATAGTAAGAAGCTGTTTCTGTCCCTGGGAAATATTACTGGTTTCTTCATCCAGAACCATGTCATAGCCGCCCGGCTGCTGCATGATAAAGTTGTGCACATGGGCTGCCTTTGCTGCTGCGATCACCTCTTCATCTGTAGCATCCAGACGTCCGTAACGGATATTTTCCATAATGGTTCCTGAGAACAGCCAGGTATCCTGAAGCACCATTCCAAACATCTCTCTCAGACTGCTTCTGTTAAAGTCTTTGATGTCATAACCGTCTACCTTAATACTTCCGCCATTGAGATCATAGAATCTCATAAGCAGTTTCACCATAGTTGTCTTTCCTGCACCTGTTGGCCCTACAATGGCAATCTTCTGACCATCCTTCACATCTGCGGAGAAGTCATTGATAATGATCTTATCCGGATTGTAGCCGAATTTTACATGTTCAAACTGTACATCTCCTGTAAGTGTATTAACATCTACAGGGTTCTTCTCATTCTGACTCTCTTCCGGCTCCTCCAAGAATTCAAATACTCGTTCGGAAGCTGCTGCTGAGGACTGTAACAGGTTTGTAACCTGTGCAATCTGCTGGATTGGCTGTGTAAAGTTACGGATGTACTGGAAGAAGGACTGGATATCACCGACCTCAATACTTTTTTTGATTACAAACACGCCGCCTAAGAGAGCTACCATTACATATCCAAGGTTACCTACAAACTGCATGATCGGCATCATCATTCCTGAGAAGAACTGAGATTTCCATGCAGATTCATAAAGCTTCTGATTGTCTTTTTCAAATTCCTCTACTACATCATTCTCTTTGTTGAAAACTCTGACCACATTATGACCACCGAAGTTTTCTTCGATCTGACCGTTTACTTTACCCAGATAGCTCTGCTGATCCTGGAAGTATTTCTGGGAATGCTTCATGACAGTCTGGATGATGAACATGGAAACCGGCAGGATCAGAAGTGCTGCCAGAGTCATCCACACATTAATGGAAAGCATCATAATAAATACACCAATCAGGGTTGTCACTGATGTGATCAGCTGTGTCAGACTCTGGTTCAGACTCATCTGCAAAGTGTCCACATCATTGGTGATACGGGAGAGGATCTCACCGTTTGTTCTGCTCTCATAATAGTTCAGAGGCAGTCTGTTGATTTTCTTTGAAATATCTTTTCTCAGATTATAGGTAACATCATTGGAGATCCCGGACATTACAAATCCCTGTACAAAGGAAAAGCATGCACTTAACACATATAATCCAAGTGTCCATAACAGGATCATCCCGATCTTTCCGAAGTCAATTTCACCGGTTCCGTTTACCTTGGCAACCAGGCCGTTAAACAGCTCTGTGGTCGCCTTACCTAAAATCTTAGGCCCTACAATACTAAACACAGTTCCCGCTACTGCAAAGATAAACATCAGTATAAAGCGGAATTTATATCGTCCCATATAACGGAAAAGCTTAGCCATGGAACCCTTGAAGTCTTTCGCCTTTTCGCCGGACATCATACGTCCATGTCCTCCCATAGGACCTCTTCTTCTCTGTTCGCTCATGCCAGTTCCTCCTCTGATAACTGAGATCTTGCAATCTGCTGATATACCTCACAATTTGCCATCAGTTCCTTATGAGTTCCAATGCCTGCCATATGTCCGTCGTCCAGTACAATGATCTGGTCTGCACCAAGGATGGTACTGATTCTCTGGGCAACGATCACAGTAGTTGCATCCTTGGTGTACTCCTTCAATGCCTTTCTTAACTGACTGTCAGTCTTAAAGTCAAGGGCAGAGAAGCTGTCATCAAAGATAAAGATCTCCGGATCCTTTGCAATGGCTCTGGCAATGGACAGACGCTGTTTCTGTCCACCTGAAACATTGGTACCTCCCTGTGATACAGGGGATTTATATTTCTCCGGTTTGGTATCAATAAATTCTGTAGCCTGTGCAACCTCTGCTGCTTCTTTCACCTGTGCATCAGTGATCTCCGGCTTACCATAACGGATATTGGAATCAATAGTACCTGAGAAAAGTACACCCTTCTGCGGCACATATCCCAATTTGTCACGAAGTTCCTTCTGAGTCATGTCGCGTACATCCACACCATCCACTTTAACAGAACCCTTTGTCACATCATAGTATCTTGGGATCAGGTTAATCAGGGTACTCTTACCACTTCCTGTACTTCCAATTACTGCGATCGTCTGTCCTTTCTTTGCTTTAAAGGAAATATCTGTCAGTACATTCTCGCCTGCTTCCGGGTAAGCAAAGGATACATGGTCAAATTCGATCTCACCTTTCACACTTTCTGACGGATGTACCGGAGTTTCCGGATCCTGAATGGAAACCTCTGTTTTCAGAACCTCATCAATACGAAGCGCTGCAACATTTGCTCTCGGGAGCATAATAGACATTGCAGTGATCATCAGGAAGGACATAATGATCTGCATTGCATACTGGATAAATGCCATAACATTACCAACCTGCATGGTTCCGTTGTCTACTGCATGGGCACCACTGTAAATAATGAGTACAGATACTCCGTTCATGATCAGCATCATAAGGGGCATCATAAAAGTCATACATCTGTTGACAAACAGGTTTGTTTTCGTCAGATCCAGGTTTGCCTTCTCGAAGCGCTCTTCTTCATGTTTCTCACGGCTGAATGCACGGATAACAGGAATACCTGTAAGGATCTCACGTGATACCAGATTCAGTCTGTCGATCAGAGTCTGTAAGATAGTGAATTTTGGCATTGCCACCTGGAACAGCACAAAGATCACAACCAGGATCAGTGCAACTGCCACCCCAAGGATCCATGTCATAGAAGAATCTGTGTTTAATACCTTGATCACGCCACCAATACCAAGGATTGGTGCGTACAGAACAATACGGAACATCATTGCCATAACCTGCTGTACCTGCTGCACATCATTGGTGCTTCGTGTGATCAGGGATGCTGTGGAGAATTTGTGATATTCTCTGCTGGAGAAGCTCATAACCTTACGGTAAATGCTGTTTCTCAGGTCATGACCAAGTCTGCCTGCCACTCTGGCCGAAATAAATGTGACGCTGATTGCTGCCAGCATGATCACCAGTGCCATGGCAAGCATTCTGATACCTGACATCAGGATGTAATGCATCTGAATGGCATCCACATCTTTCCCCAGTGCTTCATATTCTGAAGCAACAAAGGAAACACCAGCCTGTGTCACAATAGACTCCGGCATATCTTTCAGCTTCTCATCCATCTGACTCATAATCTGCTGTACTGCTTCTTCCGGCATCTGTGCCAGTGCTGTCAACGGGTCTGTTCCCTCCGGAAGGCCCATCTGTGCAACCATTGCCTGCCCCTGCTCACTGTCTTCGGAAAAGGCAGCTACCATCATCATTGCCTTTGAGAAATCCTCATTTAAATTCTCTCTGGTTTCTTTGGAAATATCATCGTTTAATAACCAGGTATCATCTTCCTGTGTATAATTCTGTGAAACTTCCTTTTTCTGATCCTCATCCATAAAAATCTGAAGATTCTGCAAGGTTGAATCCCGAAGCTTATCCGGCACACTGTCTTCAATACCTTTCTGCTGGATACCTACATTAATGATCTTGGAGGTATAATCCGGCAGGGAAAGATCACAGTACGCCTGCAGAAACAGAAGTGCTATGATCAGGACAATGTATCCCGCTGATTTCTTCAGATATTTCATCAGTTTAATCATTGCTTGATTCCCTCTTTTCCTATTTTTAATGTATGTCTGTGTCAAACTCATAGGTCAGTTCTTTCACAGACAATATTTTTATCTGAACATGCTGATACAGTTTTCTCAATCTGCTCCATCATGTATTTTTCAGCTTCTACCTGTTGACAGGTATCTCCGAAATATTATCCAGAATCTGCCCAAAAAACCTTCGTAAAAGACATAGCTCCGCTTCGCTGAAATTGCTGAACATCACTTTCTCCACAGCTTTGCTTTCCTGCTGGAGCTCCTCCACGATTTTTCTTCCGTTTTCTGTCAGATATACACGCATGATGCGTTGGTCTTTATCATCACGTCTCCTGCAGACAATGTCTGCTTTCTCCAGACGCTGGATACTTACATTTACAGTGGGCGGTGTTACACCCATCCACTCTGCAATCTCCTTCTGGCTGCAGCCGTTATGTCTATATACGATCATGATGATCGGCATCTGTCCCTGCTGGATACCAATTTCCCGTATACGCTGCATACATCTCATACCATATTGGCGGTTGATCTCCATAAAAAGCGCAGGCATGCTCTTCTCTTCTCGTTTCTCTTTCTCATTCTTCTCCTCTTCCGGGCACCACATAACTTCACTCCTTTCCGGCCTCTGTCCTCTTTCAGGTCTGTCATTGTTCTTTGATTAGCCTGACTAATCATATATAATATACTTTTAGACAAAAAATGCAAGTGTTTTTTGTGCAGTTTATAATTATTTTAGATTTAACTTTGATATTTCTAATTTGTAAACTTCAATTTTATTTTGTCCGGCTAATATTTTATATTTCTTTCTATCTCTGCATGACTTCTTTATAAAATTCTATAAACACATTAATTGCCGGAGACCGCCATTTATTTTTATGAAGCAGCAGCTGTGTCCATACAGTTACCGGGCAGCCGGCAACATCCAGTCTTTTAATCTGTCCGTCTTTCACATATTTCTCCGAAATGAAATCCGGAAGAAAGGAAAGCAGGCTGCTGTTTTTTACCAGTTCACATATCTGGAGCGGATTTCCGATTTCAAGAACCGGACGGATTTCCAGTGATTGGGATGCAAGGATTTCATTCAGTATTTTTCTGTAACTCATGGCTTGTTCTGTTAACACAAACTCATTCTGAGAGATTTCACTTAATTTCCATGAACAGTCTGCAACAGGATTGTCAGCCGCTGCAATAAAATGAACCTGTTCTTCCTGTTCCGCACAAATAATAAAATCCGAATCATAAATATGCCTGTCCAGAGTAAAAACCAGATCTGTTTCGTTCTTCCGCAATTTATCAAACATCTGCTCTGTACCGTTTTCTGTTATCTCCACTTTTATTTCCGGATACTGATGATGAAAACGCAGAAAATCATTTTTAAAATATCTGCTGCAGACAGAACTGGACATAGACAACCGGATCTCGCCTTCAATGCTTTCAGCCGAATTCAGCGAATCAAGCATTTTCGCCTGTGCCTTCAGAATGTTTCGAGCCTGCTGCAAAACTAAAACTCCCTTTTCCGTAAGATTGATTTTATGATAATAACGGTCAAACAGCCTGACATCAAGTTCCTTTTCCAGTTGTTTAATCTGTGAAGAAACTGTAGACTGCGTATATCCCAGTTCCTTTGCAGCAGCCGAAAATCCGGAATATTCACATACTGCAATAAAAGTTTTTAACACATTTGTATCCATTTCTCGTTCCTTTCCCATATTTTTTTCAATATTTTCCCATCAAAACGCAGAAGCGTTATTTTTCTTATACAAACGATATTTTCAATAATATACAACAAAACAATCAATTTTACAAATATTGTTTTTTATCTTATAATATCCCTTATATGAACTTCTGAAGGGAGCGTTATCTTATGAAACGTGAACAGCTTGGAAGCCGGCTTGGCTTCATTATGCTTTCCGCCGGCTGCGCCATTGGCTGCGGAAATGTGTGGAAATTCCCGTGGATGTGCGGGCAAAATGGCGGCGGCAGCTTTATGCTGATCTATCTTCTGTGTCTGGTCATCCTGGGAATCCCGGCTCTTGTGTTGGAATTTTCCATCGGAAGAGCGGCTCAGACAAGTCCCCTTTTCATGTACCGTAAGCTGGAAAAGCCAGGACAGAAATGGGGGATTTTCGGCTGGTTCTGTCTGCTTGGCAACATTGCCCTGATGGCATTTTACACTGTTGTCTGCGGCTGGATCATTTATTATTTTGTACAGTTTCTCAGAGGTAAAAATGGTTCACTGGGATTTTCAGCCATGATCTCCTCTCCCTCTGTGAATGTATTCTTCTTACTGGTCACTGTAGTCATTGCATTTTTCATCCTTTCCTTCAATCTTCAGGGAGGACTGGAACGTGTGACAAAATATATGATGTCTGCACTGCTGGTGCTGATGCTTGCTCTCGCTGTGCACAGTTTTTTTCTGAAAGGCGCTGGTGAGGGAATGACCTTTTATCTGAAACCGGATTTCTCAAAGATTGATGGTTCGGTGATCGTAGGAGCAATGAACCAGGCATTCTTTACTTTGTCTACAGGTATGGGTGGCATGGCTATCTTTGGCAGCTATATTGGTAAAGAACATTCTCTGATGGGGGAAGCTATCCATGTGATCACACTGGACACACTGGTTGCTTTTCTGGCAGGAGTTATTATTTTCCCTGCATGCTTTACCTTTAATCTGGAAGTAAATGCAGGTCCGAGCCTTCTGTTTGATACAATGGCAGCAGTTTTTAACAACATGTCCGGAGGTCGCATCTGGGGTTCCTTATTCTTCCTGTTCATGGTATTTGCAGCTATGTCAACAGTTCTGGGAGTGTGCGAAAACATCCTGGCAATGATACGTGAGCTTACCGGCTGGTCTCGTCCAAAAGGCAGCGTGGTCTGCGGCACAGGTGTCTTTCTTCTGGCACTTACCACAGCCCTTGGTTTCAGCGTATTCCACTTCCAACCATTTGCCGAAGGAACTACCTGGCTTGATTTCTGGGATTTCATTGTTTCCAACAATATTTTACCCCTTGGCTCTCTCATCCTTGCACTCTTCTGCTGTAATAAGTTCGGCTGGGGATGGGATAACTTTATCAAAGAGAGCAATACCGGTAAGGGCTTAAAGGTACAGAGCTGGATGAAACCGCTCTTCCGGTTTGTACTTCCGATTATGATTGCCTTTATCTATGTTTATGGTATGAGTACATTCAACTGGCGTTAAAATCAAAGTCGTTTACAGCAAGCGCCGGACATTCCCAGATTGCTTTGCTGCTTATAAATATCTGCCTGGACTTGGCAACAAAAAAATAAGCTCCGTGGATTTTTCTTTTATCCACAGAGCTTATTTTCTTTGTCAGGCGGATATTCGCAATCCGCTCCGCTATTTACTTGATTCGGTTAAATCAGACAGATAAATCTCCCTCTGATCAGTGAACTTTCTGATCCAGCATTCTTTGGATCAGCTCAATTGTATCCTTCAGTCCATAGTTGGCACTGTTGATACACAAATCATAATTCTCCGGTTTTCCCCATTTCTCACCGGTATAAAATTCATAATATTTCTTATGCTGCTTATCCATCTGCTTCAGAAAACGTACTGCCTGCTTCAGATTCATATTACGGATATCCATAACATGCTGCACACGAACCTGGAAGGGAGCACTGATAAACAGACTGATATGAGGAATATGATTATTCTTAAGAATCGCATCTGCGCAACGTCCCATGATCACGCAGTCTTCACTCTTTGCCAGTTCACAGATCAGATCACTCATATTGAAAAATACTGCGTCCTGCTTCGGAAGTCCATGATAACGATTGAATTCCCTGAACCAGGTTTTCAGATCTGTGTGTTTTTTCTTTCTGTATTTATCAAATCCTTCAAAATTACCAGTATCACTGACTGCATTTTTGTCTGCCTGCAGACGCTTCATAACCTGATCAAAGATCTCTGCATCATAATAGTTGATCTGAAGCTGATCCGCCAGTTCAAATCCGATATCATTACCGCCACTTCCCTGTGTACGACTGATACAGATGATCAGATGGTCATTCTCTGAAATCTCGTTCTGGCGTCTTACGATCAGATTATTCAGACTGATACGTTCTTTATCTACAATATCTGTCTGTCCAAATGTATCCGGAAGACTTTCGATCTCTTTCAGAATACTGTCATACTCTATCATAAGGCGTCTTCTCTCGCTCTTATCCCTGATGGTACGGGCCATGTTACTGATCAGCGCCAGTTCACTTCTGAGCAGATGTCCGTCCGGCTTGGTATACATCAGTGCTGCCAGATGACGGAGAGTTGTTTCTTTTTGTCCTGTAAATGTACGTCCCAGAGAGGAACCCACACATTTATAAACTTCTTCATCCAGGTTATAAATGCGTATTGCAAGTTCTTTACATTTTTCCTGATTATCCTGCATAATGATCCTCCCTCCTTATAAAAAGAATACAAACATATCGATAATAAACACCGGAACCAGAAATGCAACAGACCACAGCATATATCCGAAGAATGACGGCATCTTCACACCATTCTCATCAGAGATTGCCTTTACCATAAAGTTCGGGGCATTTCCGATATAAGTGTTGGCACCCATGAATACCGCACCACAGGAAATGGCAGACAGAATCTTGGTAGGTACTGTTCCCAGTGTAGTTGTGATTCCATTGGTAAATGCCAGCGTTCCTGCTGTTGTAAGGAATACCAGATAAGTAGGTGTGTTATCCAGAAAACTGGAAAGTGCACCGGTTGCCCAGAACATCTCTGCCGGTTCAGTAACTCCCAGATTCGGTCCTACCGCTTTCAGAAGCATCAATGCAGGCTGCATGGTGATAAAAATACCGATGAATAAAACCGCAACCTCCTGGATCGCACCCCAGGTAAAATGGTTTCTGATACGGATCTGCTTATCTGTTGTCTTAAAGGAAAGAAAAGCAGCAAGCAATATGATTACAATTTCAATCAGTGCCGGGAATGTCAGGGTTACTTCTCCAAAAAGATGAATGCCTCTTACATTGCCTGCGGCATCCTGGAATGCGGACATTCCCGGAAGTACACCGCTTAAGATTACCGCGCCAACGATCATCACAAGGAAGATAATATTGTGCAGTCCATCCAGACGGAACTGAGTACCCGGTTTACGGATATCCGGTTTACGTCCATTTGCAATATCCTTTCTGTAGGAACGTTTATCAATCTGATAAAATACAAACAGCAGAATGACCATATTAAAGATCAGTACAGGGAACAGATGCAGGCTCCAGAAGAAAGGAACGCCTCGCATAAATCCCATTAACAGCGGCGGATCTCCGATCGGGGTAAGACATCCACCCATATTGGAAACCATGAAGATAAAGAAGATCATAATATGTCCTTTTCTCTTTCTCCATGAATTCATTTTAATTACCGGACGTACCATCAGCATACTGGCACCCGTAGTGCCGATACAGCTTGCCAGAAGAGTTCCCAGTGCAAGCAGACCTACATTAACACGGGGGGAACCTGCGAAATCACCCTCCATGGTAATATTACCTGATACGCAGAACAGGCCGAATAACAGAATGATGAATGTAAGATAATCATTCACAATACAGTCCAGAACTGTCTCTGCAGTCTTTCCGGCTCCATAAACGAAAGCAAATGGAACCACCATCAGAATGATCCATAAGGCAACAACCAGTGGCTGATGAGACTCCCACCACTCCGCTTTTACCAGAGGCATCACTGCAATACATAACAAAAGCCCTGCAAAGGGAATGCAAAGCCATACAGGTACTGTAGATGGTGCTTTACTGCCTTCTGCCGCAAATACACTCAACGGACAAGCCAGAAGAACTGCAAAAAAAGCACCCAGTACGGTCACCAACTTTTTCAAAACTGCCACCTCCATATTTTATTTTTTCGCTCAATGCAGATATAGCAGTCAGAAAAATGGTTCGACTTGAAACAGGTGTTTCTTCCTATTATAAATGCATTCGATTTTTTACAGATGCAATTATATCATACAGCATGCAAAAATCAATTGTAGGGATATTGAATATTTATACTTTATTTCCTGTTTTTTTATACATTTTTTACATATTCCCTGATTATTTTCGTTTATATTTTAACGATTTAATCTTTATTACTGACATTTTTTTGTACTGCCTTATCTATTTTTTAAGATTGTACTGATTTTGAAACACATGACCCAATAACTGCTCCGCAGTTTATCACTTTTGGTCAATTAAAGCAGGAATCTTTCTTATATGCAATACGAAAAATGCTCCCCGACAGCAATTCCCGCTGTCAGAGAGCATTTCGCATATTTCCTATATGAACTGATTGGTTGCTTCATCATACTCATAGTCGATGGAATGCATCTTCGCCACCAGTTCGTCTTTCTTCAGTCCTCTGCATGTACAGAGTGCTTCCAGGGAATCATAGTAATCCCTGAGCTGAGTATTCACATAACTCAGCAGAATCATTGGATCTTTGGGTATCATTTAGTTTCCGTCCTTTACCGTAACAATGAATTCCCCATTCTGAACATCCAGCACCAGAGTATCACCTGCGTGAACATCTCCGGACAAAATCTTTCGTGCCGCAAGAGTCTCCACATATTTCTGCAGATAACGTTTCAGCGGACGTGCACCATATACCGGATCATAGCCATTCTCAATGACCTGATCCTTGGCTGCATCTGTCAGTTCCAGGGAAAGCTCCTGGTCTGCAAGACGTTTGTCAAGCTCGCCGACCATCAAGTCTACTATCTTACCAATATTGGATTTTGTCAAGGGCTTGAACATAATTATTTCATCCAGACGGTTCAGGAATTCCGGACGGAAATGGCCTCTCAGGTCATCCATAACCTGACTCTGAGCCTCAGGTTTGATCTCACCATTCTCATCAATACCATCCAGCAGATACGGAGAACCGATGTTGGAAGTCATGATAAGAATTGTATTCTTAAAGTCAACTGTACGTCCCTGAGAATCTGTGATACGGCCATCATCCAGTACCTGCAGCAGTACGTTAAACACATCCGGATGTGCTTTCTCAATCTCATCGAAAAGTACAACACTGTATGGTTTACGGCGGACTGCCTCAGTAAGCTGACCGCCCTCCTCATATCCTACATATCCCGGAGGCGCTCCGATCAGTCTAGATACAGAATACTTCTCCATGTATTCACTCATATCAATTCTGACCATATTCTGTTCATCATCAAACAGATTCTCTGCCAGAGTCTTGGCAAGCTCTGTCTTACCTACACCTGTAGGACCAAGGAACAGGAAGGAACCGATAGGTTTGGTCGGATCCTTGATGCCGGCTTTGGAACGAAGGATTGCATCTGTAACCCTCTTCACACCTTCATCCTGGCCTACAACTCTCTTATGAAGCTGATCTTCCAGAGTGAGGAGTTTGGCTCTCTCGCCTTCTGTCAGTCTTGTTACAGGAATACCGGTCCATCTGGAAATAATCCTTGCGATCTCATCATCAGTGACTGCCTCATGAACCAGACTTCTGTCACTTTCTTTGACACTCTTTTCTTCGATTTCCAGCTGCTGCTGTAATTTCGGAAGTTCGCCGTACTGTAACTGTGCAGCCTTCTCCAGATCATAGTTCTGTTTTGCTTTCTGAATCTGCTTATTCACATCCTCAATCTGCTCACGAAGCTTCTGTAATTTCTCTACAGAATGCTTCTCATTATCCCACTGTGCTTTCTGTGTATTAAAGGTATCACGAAGCTCTGCCAGCTCCTTCTGAAGTGCTTCCAGACGTTCCTTACTCAGATTATCTGTCTCTTTCTTCAGTGCAGATTCCTCAATCTCCAGCTGCATGATCTTACGGCGCTGTTCATCCAGCTCTGAAGGCATGGAGTCCAGCTCTGTCTTGATCAGGGCACAGGCCTCATCCACCAGGTCAATGGCCTTATCAGGAAGAAAACGGTCTGTGATATATCTATGTGAAAGTGTAGCTGCTGCAACCAGCGCACTGTCTGTGATCTTAACACCATGGAAGACCTCATATCTCTCCTTCAGACCACGAAGGATGGAAATGGTATCCTCCACTGTAGGTTCATCTACCATAACGGGCTGGAAACGACGTTCCAGAGCGGCATCTTTCTCAATATACTGACGGTACTCATCCAGAGTTGTGGCACCGATACAGTGAAGCTCACCTCTGGCAAGCATAGGCTTCAACATATTGCTGGCATCCATGGCTCCGTCAGTCTTACCTGCACCGACGATCAGATGTAACTCATCAATGAAAAGAATGATGTTTCCTTCACTCTTTTTTACTTCTTCAAGGACTGCTTTCAGACGTTCCTCAAACTCACCTCTGTATTTGGCACCTGCTACCAGAGCACCCATGTCCAGGGCAAAAATCTTCTTATCCTTCAGACCTTCCGGCACATCCTCTGCCACGATTCGCTGTGCAAGGCCCTCGATTGCTGCAGTCTTACCTACACCAGGCTCACCAATAAGTACAGGATTGTTCTTGGTCTTACGGGAAAGGATTCTGATGATATTACGGATTTCCTCATCACGTCCGATCACAGGATCCAGCTTCTGGTTACGTGCCTTTTCGACTAAATCCTCACCATATTTATTCAAAGTATCATAAGTAGCTTCCGGATTGTCACTGACTACACGCTGATTGCCTCGTACTGTAGAAAGTGCCTGCAGGAAACGTTCCTTGGTAATACCAAATTCCTGAAACAGTTTCTTCATGCTTGGACTTGGATATCTTAATAAAGCAAGGAAGAGATGCTCTACAGAGACATATTCATCTCCCATTGCCTTGGCTTCATCCTCTGCACTGACCAGAGCCTTGTTCAGATACTGTCCGAAACGAAGCTCACCGCCGGATACCTTAACCTTAGCATCCAGTGCCTGATTCAGAGAATTTCTGAAATAATCTTTATCTATCTCCATCTTCTCGATCAGTTTATACGGATGAAGAAGGAAAGCTTCAATGTTCCAGCAGAGCATATAAAAGATGCTCCTCCTCAATCTCCTGGTTGCCAAACTGATAAGCAACCTTCTCCAGATCCTGGACAGCCTGTACGGATTTCTGTGTAAATTTACTGATATTCATAGGCTAACCCTCCTCTTATATGAGAAATATCTCTCCCAAAGGAGAAATATGTTGTTT
>OGZE01001499.1_pt1 | contig 13502 bp, 4 predicted proteins | sample 1576731 | NCBI WGS metagenome assembly OGZE01 (sample SAMEA3541503, study PRJEB24748) | human gut metagenome | biome: human gut; feature: human-associated habitat; material: faeces | place: China | collected 2012 | reverse complement strand
GCGGACTGTTAATCCGTATGTCACTGGTTCGAGTCCAGTCAGAGGAGCCAAATTCTAAAAATTCGCTTTTTTAGCGCAATGTCACTGACCTTAGTTGAACATTGTTTTTTAACGGATAGCGGGTTTTTAACATCTTAAGCGCCCTCGACCTTTATGGTTGAGGGCGTTTTGCTATGAACGCCATCACCATTTTCCCCTCGATTATAAAACTTGAGTTATTCAGTAGTCTCCCCTCTTGCAACTCACACCCAAAACTGCCTAACGAAAAGTTATTAATTTTCAATCATATTGCTATCAGGATTTACATTTTTTCGCTGTGCTAGAAAGGGCGCATTTATGTTAGCTCGTTCAGGGAAGGTAAGCATGGCTACGAAGAAGAGAAGTGGAGAAGAAATAAATGACCGACAAATATTATGCGGGATGGGAATTAAACTACGCCGCTTAACTGCGGGTATCTGTCTGATAACTCAACTTGCGTTCCCTATGGCTGCGGCAGCACAAGGTGTGGTAAACGCCGCAACCCAACAACCAGTTCCTGCACAAATTGCCATTGCAAATGCCAATACGGTGCCCTACACCCTTGGAGCGTTGGAATCGGCCCAAAGCGTTGCCGAACGTTTCGGTATTTCGGTGGCTGAGTTACGCAAACTCAACCAGTTTCGTACGTTTGCTCGAGGTTTTGATAATGTCCGCCAGGGTGATGAACTGGATGTCCCGGCACAAGTTAGTGAAAATAATTTAACCCCGCCACCGGGTAATAGCAGTGGCAACCTTGAGCAACAGATAGCCAGTACTTCACAGCAAATCGGGTCTCTGCTCGCCGAAGATATGAACAGCGAGCAAGCGGCAAATATGGCGCGTGGATGGGCCTCTTCTCAGGCTTCAGGCGCAATGACAGACTGGTTAAGCCGCTTCGGTACCGCAAGAATCACGCTGGGCGTGGATGAAGATTTTAGCCTGAAGAACTCCCAGTTCGATTTTCTCCATCCGTGGTATGAAACGCCTGATAATCTCTTTTTCAGTCAGCATACTCTCCATCGTACTGACGAGCGTACGCAGATTAACAACGGCTTAGGTTGGCGTCATTTCACTCCCACATGGATGTCGGGCATCAACTTCTTTTTCGACCACGATCTTAGCCGTTACCACTCCCGCGCCGGCATTGGCGCGGAGTACTGGCGCGACTATCTAAAATTAAGCAGTAACGGCTATTTGCGACTGACCAACTGGCGCAGCGCACCTGAACTGGACAACGATTATGAAGCACGCCCGGCCAATGGCTGGGATGTACGCGCAGAAAGCTGGCTACCCGCCTGGCCGCACCTTGGCGGTAAACTGGTCTATGAACAGTATTATGGCGATGAAGTGGCCCTGTTCGATAAAGACGATCGGCAAAGTAATCCTCATGCCATAACCGCTGGACTTAACTATACCCCCTTCCCGCTGATGACCTTCAGCGCGGAGCAACGCCAGGGTAAACAGGGCGAAAATGACACCCGTTTTGCCGTCGATTTTACCTGGCAACCTGGCAGCGCAATGCAGAAACAGCTTGACCCGAATGAAGTCGCTGCACGGCGTAGCCTTGCAGGCAGCCGTTATGATCTGGTGGATCGCAACAACAATATCGTTCTGGAATATCGCAAAAAAGAACTGGTTCGCCTGACCCTGACAGACCCCGTGACAGGGAAGTCAGGAGAAGTGAAATCACTGGTTTCGTCGCTACAAACCAAATATGCCCTGAAAGGCTATAACGTCGAAGCCACCGCACTGGAAGCTGCCGGTGGCAAAGTGGTCACAACGGGTAAAGATATTCTGGTTACCCTGCCGGCTTACCGGTTCACCAGTACGCCAGAAACCGATAACACCTGGCCGATTGAAGTCACCGCCGAAGATGTCAAAGGCAATTTGTCGAATCGTGAACAGAGCATGGTGGTCGTTCAGGCACCTACGCTAAGCCAGAAAGATTCCTCGGTATCGTTAAGTACCCAAACATTGAACGCGGATTCCCATTCAACCGCCACACTGACTTTTATTGCGCATGATGCAGCAGGTAATCCTGTTGTCGGGCTGGTGCTCTCGACGCGTCACGAAGGTGTTCAGGACATCACCCTTTCTGACTGGAAAGATAATGGTGACGGAAGCTATACCCAGATCCTGACCACAGGAGCGATGTCTGGCACGCTGACGCTGATGCCACAGCTGAATGGTGTGGATGCGGCTAAAGCCCCCGCCGTGGTGAATATCATTTCTGTTTCGTCATCCCGAACTCACTCGTCAATTAAGATTGATAAGGACCGTTATCTCTCCGGCAATCCTATCGAGGTGACGGTAGAACTGAGAGATGAAAATGACAAACCTGTTAAGGAGCAAAAACAGCAACTGAATACCGCAGTCAGCATCGACAACGTGAAACCTGGTGTCACTACAGACTGGAAAGAAACCGCAGATGGCGTCTATAAGGCGACCTATACCGCCTATACCAAAGGCAGTGGACTTACTGCGAAGCTATTAATGCAAAACTGGAATGAAGATTTGCATACCGCTGGATTTATCATCGACGCCAACCCGCAGTCAGCGAAAATTGCGACATTATCTGCCAGCAATAATGGTGTGCTCGCCAATGAGAATGCAGCAAACACCGTCTCGGTCAATGTCGCTGATGAAGGAAGCAACCCAATCAATGATCATACCGTCACGTTTGCGGTATTAAGCGGATCGGCAACTTCCTTCAACAATCAAAACACCGCAAAAACGGATGTTAATGGTCTGGCGACTTTTGATCTGAAAAGTAGTAAGCAGGAAGACAACACGGTTGAAGTCACCCTTGAAAATGGCGTGAAACAAACGTTAATCGTCAGTTTTGTCGGCGACTCGAGTACCGCGCAGGTTGATCTGCAGAAGTCGAAAAATGAAGTGGTTGCTGACGGCAATGACAGCGTCACAATGACCGCGACCGTCCGGGATGCAAAAGGCAACCTGCTCAATGACGTCAAGGTCACCTTCAATGTTAATTCAGCAGCAGCGAAACTGAGCCAAACCGAAGTGAATAGCCACGACGGGATCGCCACAGCTACGCTGACCAGTTTGAAAAATGGTGATTATAGGGTTACGGCCTCTGTGAGCTCTGGTTCCCAGGCTAATCAACAGGTGAATTTTATCGGTGATCAAAGTACTGCTGCCCTGACCCTCAGTGTGCCTTCAGGTGATATCACCGTCACCAACACAGCTCCGCAATATATGACTGCAACCTTGCAGGATAAAAATGGCAACCCACTAAAAGATAAAGAAATCACCTTCTCTGTGCCAAACGACGTCGCAAGTAAGTTCTCGATTAGCAACGGAGGAAAAGGCATGACGGATAGTAACGGGGTTGCAATCGCCTCCCTGACCGGCACGTTAGCGGGCACGCATATGATCACGGCTCGTCTGGCTAACAGCAATGTCAGCGATGCACAGCCAATGACGTTTGTGGCGGATAAAGACAGAGCGGTTGTCGTTTTGCAAACATCGAAAGCGGAAATCATTGGGAATGGCGTGGATGAGACAACTCTGACAGCAACAGTGAAAGATCCGTCGAATCATCCGGTGGCGGGGATAACGGTAAACTTCACCATGCCACAGGACGTTGCGGCAAACTTTACCCTTGAAAATAACGGTATTGCCATCACTCAGGCCAATGGGGAAGCGCATGTCACGCTGAAAGGTAAAAAAGCGGGCACGCATACGGTTACCGCAACGCTGGGTAATAACAATACCAGTGATTCGCAGCCGGTAACGTTTGTGGCGGACAAAACCTCGGCTCAGGTTGTCCTGCAGATGTCAAAAGATGAGATCACAGGTAATGGCGTCGATAACGCAACGCTAACTGCAACGGTTAAAGATCAGTTCGACAATGAGGTGAATAATCTTCCGGTAACATTCAGCTCAGCCTCTTCAGGACTCACCCTGACCCCGGGAGTAAGTAATACCAATGAGTCTGGCATCGCGCAGGCCACTCTCGCAGGCGTTGCCTTTGGTGAGAAGACGGTTACTGCATCACTGGCTAATAATGGTGCCAGCGACAACAAAACTGTGCATTTTATTGGCGACACAGCGGCGGCAAAAATTATCGAGTTGACGCCTGTCCCAGACAGCATAATCGCCGGTACCCCGCAGAACAGCTCCGGCAGCGTCATCACCGCCACAGTCGTTGATAATAATGGCTTTCCGGTGAAAGGTGTGACTGTGAACTTCACCAGCAACGCAGCGACAGCCGAAATGACGAACGGCGGTCAAGCCGTGACGAACGAACAGGGTAAGGCTACCGTCACTTATACCAATACCCGCTCCTCGATAGAATCAGGAGCGAGACCGGATACCGTTGAGGCCAGTCTGGAAAATGGTAGCTCCACGCTTAGCACATCAATTAATGTCAACGCTGATGCGTCTACGGCACATCTCACCTTGCTACAGGCACTTTTTGATACAGTCTCCGCAGGCGAGACAACCAGTCTGTATATTGAGGTGAAGGATAATTACGGCAACGGTGTCCCCCAGCAGGAGGTAACCCTCAGCGTTTCACCAAGTGAAGGCGTGACCCCCAGTAATAACGCTATATATACTACCAACCACGACGGCAATTTTTACGCAAGCTTTACCGCTACAAAAGCCGGGGTTTATCAATTGACGGCAACCCTCGAAAATGGCGATTCGATGCAACAAACAGTGACCTATGTGCCGAACGTCGCGAATGCTGAAATCACGCTGGCAGCCTCGAAGGATCCGGTGATTGCCGACAATAACGATCTCACGACACTAACAGCAACAGTCGCTGATACAGAGGGCAATGCGATAGCCAACACTGAAGTAACATTTACTCTGCCGGAAGATGTGAAGGCGAACTTCACGCTGAGCGATGGCGGTAAAGCGATTACTGATGCTGAAGGCAAAGCGAAAGTCACGCTGAAAGGTACAAAAGCAGGCGCTCATACTGTTACAGCATCGATGACTGGCGGTAAGAGTGAGCAGTTGGTGGTGAACTTTATTGCGGATACGCTCACTGCGCAGGTTAATCTTAACGTTACCGAGGACAATTTTATCGCTAATAACGTCGGGATGACCAGGCTGCAGGCAACAGTGACTGATGGAAACGGCAACCCGTTAGCCAATGAGGCGGTGACATTCACGCTACCGGCAGATGTGAGCGCAAGCTTTACTCTCGGACAAGGCGGTTCCGCCATTACTGATATCAACGGCAAGGCTGAAGTTACACTGAGCGGTACAAAATCCGGCACCTACCCCGTGACAGTTAGCGTGAACAATTATGGTGTCAGTGATACGAAACAGGTGACTTTGATTGCCGATGCTGGTACCGCAAAACTAGCCTCCTTAACCTCTGTATACTCATTCGTCGTCAGCACGACCGAGGGCGCAACCATGACGGCAAGCGTCACTGACGCTAACGGCAACCCGGTAGAAGGCATAAAAGTTAATTTCCGCGGAACCTCCGTCACGCTAAGCAGCACCAGCGTTGAAACGGATGATCGGGGTTTCGCTGAAATTCTTGTGACAAGCACCGAGGTCGGACTGAAAACAGTTTCAGCCTCTCTGGCAGATAAACCTACTGAAGTCATCTCGCGATTACTGAATGCCAGTGCAGATGTTAATTCTGCGACGATTACCAGTCTGGAGATACCGGAAGGTCAGGTAATGGTCGCACAAGACGTAGCAGTTAAAGCTCACGTTAACGACCAGTTTGGCAACCCGGTTGCGCATCAACCCGTGACATTCAGTGCAGAGCCATCCTCGCAAATGATCATCAGCCAGAATACGGTCTCTACTAATACGCAGGGTGTAGCCGAGGTCACCATGACGCCCGAAAGAAACGGTTCGTATATGGTGAAAGCATCCCTGCCGAATGGAGCCTCACTTGAGAAACAACTGGAGGCTATTGATGAAAAACTGACACTCACGGCGTCCAGTCCGCTTATCGGTGTCTATGCCCCTACAGGCGCTACTCTGACGGCAACGCTAACCTCTGCAAATGGCACTCCAGTGGAGGGTCAGGTCATCAACTTTAGCGTAACGCCAGAAGGGGCGACGTTAAGTGGCGGAAAAGTGAGAACTAACTCTTCAGGTCAGGCTCCAGTCGTTTTGACCAGCAATAAAGTCGGTACATATACGGTGACTGCATCTTTCCATAACGGCGTAACAATACAGACACAGACAACCGTGAAAGTCACTGGCAACTCAAGCACCGCCCATGTTGCTAGCTTTATCGCTGATCCATCGACTATCGCCGCCACCAACACTGATTTAAGTACCTTAAAGGCAACGGTTGAGGATGGCAGTGGTAACCTGATCGAAGGTCTCACTGTGTACTTCGCCTTAAAAAGCGGCTCTGCCACATTAACGTCATTAACAGCGGTGACCGATCAAAACGGAATCGCGACAACAAGCGTGAAAGGAGCGATGACAGGTAGCGTCACGGTAAGCGCAGTCACGACCGCTGGTGGAATGCAAACAGTAGATATAACGCTGGTGGCTGGCCCGGCAGACACCTCGCAGTCCGTCCTTAAGAGCAATCGGTCATCACTGAAAGGGGACTATACCGATAGTGCTGAATTACGTCTTGTTCTGCACGATATATCAGGCAATCCGATCAAAGTTTCTGAAGGGATGGAATTTGTGCAATCAGGTACTAACGTGCCCTATATAAAAATTAGCGCAATTGATTACAGTCTAAATATCAACGGTGATTACAAAGCCACTGTTACAGGAGGCGGAGAGGGTATCGCAACGCTGATCCCTGTATTGAATGGTGTTCATCAAGCTGGTCTGAGTACCACAATACAATTCACTCGCGCAGAAGACAAAATAATGAGCGGTACAGTATCAGTCAATGGTACTGACCTACCGACAACTACATTCCCTTCGCAGGGGTTCACCGGGGCGTATTATCAGTTGAATAATGACAACTTTGCCCCAGGAAAAACGGCGGCTGATTATGAGTTTTCAAGCTCTGCCTCCTGGGTCGATGTTGATGCTACCGGTAAAGTGACATTTAAAAATGTCGGCAGCAATTGGGAAAGGATTACGGCGACGCCAAAATCAGGAGGCCCTAGCTATGTATACGAAATCCGTGTGAAGAGTTGGTGGGTGAACGCCGGCGAGGCTTTCATGATATACAGCCTTGCTGAAAATTTTTGCAGCAGCAATGGCTACACGCTCCCCAGAGCAAACTATTTAAACCACTGTAGTTCCCGAGGCATCGGGTCACTGTACAGTGAATGGGGAGATATGGGGCATTACACGACTGACGCTGGTTTTCAATCAAATATGTATTGGTCATCTAGTCCCGCAAACTCAAGCGAACAATACGTAGTTTCCCTGGCAACAGGTGATCAAAGCGTATTTGAAAAGCTTGGGTTTGCTTATGCGACATGTTATAAAAACCTGTGATTTTCCGTTATAATTTCTTAAAGAGTGTTCCATTCGGGGCACTCTTTTTTACATTCCCTCTACAGAACTAGCCCTTCTCTCACAGAAAATGAATAAATAAAAATGCGGCACCGCCAGAATCGCGTTCGATGTGACTATGATCATTTTCGGTGAGTACTGCTTTGATCTAAAGGCTGGTTTTCTGTGATGATTGACCAGCCTCAGAGTATTGATGACACCACCGTTCATAACAGATCGGCATTACTATGCATAAGTACTGTCTCATATTCTCGCCAAAACACTTTTTAATGCCTTTGCGAATTCATCCAGACTTATATTGTCAATTTTTTGCCCAACGACGACTGACTCCGAGACATCGGCCATTGCGGGCCATCGCGTTTTGTAATCAGCATAAATTGCAACAACAGGGGTATTATAGGCACTTGCCATATGTAATATTGAGGTGTCAGGAGTTATTGCGATATAAGCATCTTTTATGATTGCTGCTGAACGTTTAATCGAGGGTGGTAAGGATAAACGGTAGACATTATTATAACAATCCACTAATGCCCTGGCTTTATCTTCCCCTTTGGGTCCATAAACGATCACTATTGGAATATCTGTTTCACTTTGAATTTTTGCTATTAGATTTTCTGCAATCGATAATGAAAATGTACGTTCCTGCGAGCTACCTTCTAAATTGAACGCAATGTAAGATCCTAACGATCGCATTTCCTCGCGCACCTCATCGAGTACATCCTCACTTAGTGGCAATTCATATATTGGCCTGACTGCTGGAAAACCCGCCTCACGCATCATAAATGCCCATGTCATGGGTACGGGAGCCCGGAGTTTCTGATCCATACGGGACGCGTTCTTGCACAAAGGGGAGAAGCAATTCATGGTTATACCAACAACCTGAAAATTCGTTTTTGCTTTCAACTGACTGATAAATAACATCGTTTTCAGGTTCTTTTTACGCATCCCCTCAATGCAAAGATCCGGCGTACCGTATTGCTGTGTTATGTTCTTTGCTAAATCTTTTATTTCTTTTAATGTTGCGTGATCCTGCATAGTCATTGTGACTAATGTTAATTTAGTCTGTTCAAGTTTAAGCGCATTAAAGACTTCTAAATTAATTGTCGACGTTACAATTAAAAGATGCTTAATTTTATGCAATTCAAGCGCCCGAATAACAGGAAAGATGGCCATAGCATCGCCAATCTGATCGGGAATATGGATGACAACAAAGTCTGTTTTTTCAATATTGAAATTATAAGCTTTATAATCGTAGTAACTAAATGCAATACGTCTCAACAATGATGCTAAAAACATACCTAACCTCGCCTCCCTACTGGTTATAATGCAATGCAGTCTATCAGACTCATCAGGGTGCCATTTTGTGCATATGCGGACTTTTATGTTTCATATCTCTAACCTGTGGGTCCTCTGCTTAATCCTTAAACAACACCAGCAACTCCTGCGCTTTCATCTTCCATCGAATTTTTCATGTTGCCGCTAATCAGCCATAAAATCATTTGCAGATGCGCTCTGTCGAGGTAGTCTCATAAGGTTCGTTTATAGATCGACGGCAATGTGAGTTACCTTTTCCATACTAATTATAAAAAGACAGTACAAACAGGATCATTATGGACTCCACGCTCATCTCCACTCGTCCCGATGAAGGGACGCTTTCGTTAAGTCGCGCCCGACGAGCTGCGTTAGGCAGCTTCGCTGGTGCCGTCGTCGACTGGTATGATTTTTTACTCTATGGCATCACCGCCGCACTGGTGTTTAATCGCGAGTTTTTCCCGCAAGTAAGCCCGGCGATGGGAACGCTCGCCGCATTTGCTACCTTTGGCGTCGGATTTCTTTTCCGTCCGCTCGGCGGTGTCATTTTCGGTCACTTTGGCGACCGACTGGGACGTAAGCGCATGTTAATGCTGACCGTCTGGATGATGGGCATCGCGACAGCCTTGATTGGTATTCTTCCTTCATTCTCGACCATTGGGTGGTGGGCACCTATTTTGCTGGTGACACTGCGTGCCATTCAGGGATTTGCCGTCGGCGGCGAATGGGGAGGCGCGGCGTTGCTTTCCGTTGAAAGTGCACCGAAAAATAAAAAAGCCTTTTACAGTAGCGGTGTACAAGTTGGCTACGGTGTAGGTTTACTGCTTTCAACCGGACTGGTTTCATTGATCAGTATGATGACGACTGACGAACAGTTTTTAAGCTGGGGCTGGCGCATTCCTTTCCTGTTTAGCATCGTACTGGTACTGGGAGCATTGTGGGTGCGCAATGGCATGGAGGAGTCCGCGGAATTTGAACAACAGCAACATTATCAAGCTGCCGCGAAAAAACGCATCCCGGTTATCGAAGCGCTGTTACGACATCCCGGTGCTTTCCTGAAGATTATTGCGCTACGACTGTGCGAATTGCTGACGATGTACATCGTTACTGCCTTTGCACTTAATTATTCAACCCAGAATATGGGGCTACCGCGCGAACTTTTCCTTAATATTGGTTTGCTGGTAGGTGGATTAAGCTGCCTGACAATTCCCTGTTTTGCCTGGCTTGCCGATCGTTTTGGTCGCCGTAGGGTTTATATCACAGGTACGTTAATCGGAACGTTGAGCGCATTTCCTTTCTTTATGGCGCTTGAAGCACAATCTATTTTCTGGATAGTTTTCTTCTCCATAATGCTGGCAAACATTGCGCATGACATGGTGGTGTGTGTGCAACAACCGATGTTTACCGAAATGTTTGGTGCCAGTTATCGCTATAGTGGCGCTGGAGTCGGTTATCAGGTTGCCAGTGTGGTTGGCGGTGGATTTACACCTTTTATTGCCGCTGCACTCATCACTTACTTTGCCGGGAACTGGCATAGCGTCGCCATTTATTTGCTGGCTGGATGCCTGATTTCCGCAATGACCGCTTTGTTGATGAAAGACAGTCAACGCGCTTGATAGCCTGGCGAAGATCATCCGATCTTCGCCTTACACTTTTGTTTCACATTTCTGTGACATACTATCGGATGTGCGGTAATTGTATGGAACAGGAGACACACATGAATAATAAGGGCTCCGGTCTGACCCCAGCTCAGGCACTGGATAAACTCGACGCGCTGTATGAGCAATCTGTAGTCGCATTACGCAACGCCATTGGCAACTATATTACAAGTGGCGAATTACCTGATGAAAACGCCCGCAAACAAGGTCTTTTTGTCTATCCATCACTGACCGTAACCTGGGACGGTAGCACAACCAATCCCCCCAAAACGCGCGCATTTGGTCGCTTTACCCACGCAGGCAGCTACACCACCACGATTACTCGCCCTACTCTCTTTCGTTCGTATCTTAATGAACAACTTACGTTGCTGTATCAGGATTATGGTGCGCATATCTCGGTGCAACCCTCGCAGCATGAAATCCCTTATCCTTATGTCATCGATGGCTCTGAATTGACACTTGATCGCTCAATGAGCGCTGGGTTAACTCGCTACTTCCCGACAACAGAACTGGCGCAAATTGGCGATGAAACTGCAGACGGCATTTATCATCCAACTGAATTCTCCCCGCTATCGCATTTTGATGCGCGCCGCGTCGATTTTTCCCTCGCACGGTTGCGCCATTATACCGGTACGCCAGTTGAACATTTTCAGCCGTTCGTCTTGTTTACCAACTACACACGTTATGTGGATGAATTCGTTCGTTGGGGATGCAGCCAGATCCTCGATCCTGATAGTCCCTACATTGCCCTTTCTTGTGCTGGCGGGAACTGGATCACCGCCGAAACCGAAGCGCCAGAAGAAGCCATTTCCGACCTTGCATGGAAAAAACATCAGATGCCAGCATGGCATTTAATTACCGCCGATGGTCAGGGTATTACTCTGGTGAATATTGGCGTGGGACCGTCAAATGCTAAAACCATCTGCGATCATCTGGCAGTGCTACGCCCGGATGTCTGGTTGATGATTGGTCACTGTGGCGGATTACGTGAAAGTCAGGCCATTGGCGATTATGTACTTGCACACGCTTATTTACGCGATGACCACGTTCTTGATGCGGTTCTGCCGCCCGATATTCCTATTCCGAGCATTGCTGAAGTGCAACGTGCGCTTTATGACGCCACCAAGCTGGTGAGCGGCAGGCCCGGTGAGGAAGTCAAACAGCGGCTACGTACTGGTACTGTGGTAACCACAGATGACAGGAACTGGGAATTACGTTACTCAGCTTCTGCACTTCGTTTTAACTTAAGCCGGGCCGTAGCAATTGATATGGAAAGTGCAACCATTGCCGCGCAAGGATATCGTTTCCGCGTGCCATACGGGACACTACTGTGTGTTTCAGATAAACCGTTGCATGGCGAGATTAAACTTCCCGGCCAGGCTAACCGTTTTTATGAAGGCGCTATTTCCGAACATCTGCAAATTGGCATTCGGGCGATCGATTTGCTGCGCGCAGAAGGCGACCGACTGCATTCGCGTAAATTACGAACCTTTAATGAGCCGCCGTTCCGATAATAAGTTCTGAACCTTCTTATCAGAAATAGATGTGAAGGAGTAAGTAAGACACCTGGCAAATAGCCTGCAATAATCGTGGGCTGTTTGCTTCCTTGGGCGGATACGAGTTTTATTATCGTCTTAATGATTTCCACATATTAAAAGCAAGTATGCTTTCAAAACACAATTATAAAAAAATCCGCCAACGACATTAGTTTTTATGAGATTAAATATAAGATTATGGCTTTAGAATATTTTTATTTCTAATAGACGAGATTTTTCCTGTTATGATATAATATGCTGAATTAACACATGTTAACGATTTACCAGTAATGTAAATAAATTTTCGAGGAGATCATTCCAGTGGGACGTAAATGGGCCAATATTGTTGCTAAAAAAACGGCTAAAGACGGTGCAACGTCTAAAATTTATGCAAAATTCGGTGTAGAAATCTATGCTGCTGCTAAACAAGGTGAACCCGATCCAGAATTAAACACATCTTTAAAATTCGTTATTGAACGTGCAAAGCAGGCACAAGTTCCAAAGCACGTTATTGATAAAGCAATTGATAAAGCCAAAGGCGGCGGAGATGAAACGTTCGTGCAGGGACGTTATGAAGGCTTTGGTCCTAATGGCTCAATGATTATCGCCGAGACATTGACTTCAAATGTTAACCGTACGATTGCTAACGTTCGCACAATTTTCAATAAAAAAGGCGGCAATATCGGAGCGGCAGGTTCTGTCAGCTATATGTTTGACAATACGGGTGTGATTGTATTTAAAGGAACAGACCCTGACCATATTTTTGAAATTTTACTTGAAGCTGAAGTTGATGTTCGTGATGTGACTGAAGAAGAAGGTAACATTGTTATTTATACTGAACCTACTGACCTTCATAAAGGAATCGCGGCTCTAAAAGCAGCTGGAATCACTGAGTTCTCAACAACAGAATTAGAAATGATTGCTCAATCTGAAGTTGAGCTTTCCCCAGAAGATTTAGAAATCTTTGAAGGGCTTGTTGATGCCCTTGAAGATGACGACGATGTACAAAAAGTTTATCATAACGTCGCAAATCTCTAATTATATTTTAAAGAAATCTGTCTTTACGGCAGATTTCTTTAATCTCATATAATTCTTATAAAAAATATAATATTCAACTCGTCATATTGATTATACCCCCCCGTTCCCAGAGAAATAATATTTATTAAAATTCCAGTTCTTCTTTTTCTGATTACAGAAGGCAAAGTGGCAATTACGCATAGTTTCCCGATAAAGACGCGATAGCGACATCCCGCATAAGGCATTTTTCTCTTTATCTTTGTACGGTACTTCATGGAACAGAGTTTTTGACCTTGCGAATCGTGATGTCTGTTGGGGAGGGGCAATTTGCTCACTGAAGCGTGAGACTCGATTAAGCGCACGAAACACAGAAATCAAAAAACCCGGTCACTTTTTTACAAGGTAACCGGGTAAAAATAATTTTTATTTTTTAACTGTTTTGAGACTCATAGAGATGTCTCAAAACTAAAATTTGGCTCCTCTGACTGGACTCGAACCAGTGACATACGGATTAACAGTCCGC
>OGZE01001480.1_pt1 | contig 13612 bp, 7 predicted proteins | sample 1576731 | NCBI WGS metagenome assembly OGZE01 (sample SAMEA3541503, study PRJEB24748) | human gut metagenome | biome: human gut; feature: human-associated habitat; material: faeces | place: China | collected 2012 | reverse complement strand
GGAATTCGTGTTTTTAACCCATCAAGCCTATCTATGCTTGCTAACAACAAGCAGCTTTGCTATGAATTTATGTATAAAAACGGTATTGAAATTTTGCCGATAAATTACAGTGAAATTCCTGCTGTAAAAAAGCCGATTGACGGACACGGCGGGCAAAATGTAACAATGATAAATAAAAAAGAAAAATTTGAACCCGGTTTTGTTTACCAAAAACCTTGTGCCACACTCGGCAAAGATTTGCGTGTTTGGGTAATAGGCGGAAAAATCATTACAGCCATATTGCGTGAAAGCGATACTGATTTTCGCTCTAATTTTTGCCTTGGCGGAAAATCCACACCGTATGAATTAAATCACGATGAAACCGCACTTGTAAAAAAAGTGCTGTCACTAATAAAAAGTGATTATATAGGAATTGATTTTCTGTTTGACAATGGGCATTTGATATTTAATGAAATAGAAGATACCGTCGGCGCACGAATGGTATATGATAAAACAGATATTGATATTATTAAACTTTACTGTAACTACATAAAGAAAGAAGTTGGCACAAAGTAGCGTGCCAACTTCTTTTATTTAACAATTTTGTGCTTAACTCTTGATGCCGCAATTCTTGCAGCTGATGAATTATCGTACCAAATAAGCCTTTTATTCAGTTTTCTCTGTTCTGATTTTAAGCCTTTGATTTCAGCTTTTAATTCCTTTTTATCTTCATTAAGAGTATCAACTGCCTTTTTCTGCTCTTTCATAAGAAGCTCATTACCAAATGCGATTCGCTCTATCATTTCATTTGGAGGGCAGGTTGTAAGAGAATGAACAGGACCTTCAAACTCAATATTTTTAATCTTTTCATCAAAAGGAACGACTGTTCTGTTTTTATCTTGATAAATATGCGGCAAACCGTTAGCATTAAGGAAATCAACAAAATGCCAAAAGCGTTGTTCGTGGCCGTCATTTACCTGTGAAAAATCTGTTTTTTCATATATATCAAAAATATCTGTATTTTCATCAACTTCGCTTGCCGGCATATTAGGAACATTGTGATATTCCGCAAGCTCCCTGATTCTTGCGTCGGTTGGAAACACGAAGCTCGGTACACCGGAAAGGATACTTCCTACCGCGCCATGAATTCGTGTGCCATAGTTAAAATCAATATTTTTATTGAATTCAAGAATACTTGGAAAATTGATAAAGAATCTCGCCCTATCGTTAACAAAAACTTCGTCATTTATTAAATGAGGGTAAAGCACTTGCGAATCATTAGTTATAGGAAGCGGTATACCGAGATACATCAATCTCAAATCATCCACAAATTGCGGCATAAAATAATAATTAGGAAGCAACTCCCTGTTTTTAATCATAAATTCTTTAAAGTTTACCGGATTTGCCACAGAGCCTGTAACACAAACCGCACTTTCATTAGTAAGCGGCTTTTTATCCCTAACGGTTAAACCCGGGCCAAACATAGCAAATGATGGGCAACCCGTTACATCAATTTCATTACTGCCAAAGCCTAAATGCTTTAAATAACTTTCGGTTATTGCACCCCTTACGCCTACGCTTGCAGAGTGGTTAAGCACCGCGGTAATAAACTTCTTTGCACATTCATCGTATATATGCTCCTCTGTAACATCAGGCTCATAAGGCATTTGAATGCCGATACCTGTTACAACCACCGGAATAGTTAATTTTTCAATAATACTTGTCCACATTCCCATACACTGCATAAACTGCTTTCTAAACGAGTTTGCCATAGGAAGAACAAGATAATCGTAATTTTCGTTTATATATTCAGCCTGAACTTTACCGTGTGCCACTTCCTTATCAGCAAGGAAGTCAATTTCAACATCTTCGGTATAAAGTGTTCTTGTCATACTATATGCAAAAAGAAGATTGCCTGTATTGTTACCAATTACTTTTTGGCAGATAACATCAATAGGTTTGTGAACAGCGAATGGAGAAACACTCGCTCTCATTAAAATTCTTTTCTTCATAAATACTCCTAAATTCAAATTGTACTATATTTATAACGAGATAAAGATATTATAATACTTATTATAAACATTGTCAATTTATATGGCAAAAGAAAAAGAGCTTCCCATAAGGAAAGCTCTTTAATAAATAGCTTTTAAGATTAGCCAAGTTCTGAGAAGTACTTGATTGTTCTAACCATCTGTGATGTGTATGAGTTTTCGTTATCATACCAAGAAACAACCTGAACTTCATATGTGTCATCAGCTACTTTAAGAACCATTGTCTGAGTTGAATCAAAGAGTGAACCATATCTCATACCAACGATATCTGAAGAAACGATAAGGTCTTCATTGTAACCGAATGATTCTGTTGCTTCAGCCTTCATAGCTGCGTTGATAGCATCAACTGTAACTTCCTTGTCAGTCTTAATAACTGCTGTAAGGATTGTTGTTGAACCTGTTGGAGTAGGAACTCTCTGAGCAGAACCGATAAGCTTACCGTTAAGTTCAGGAATTACAAGACCGATAGCCTTTGCAGCACCTGTTGAGTTAGGAACGATGTTAACAGCACCTGCACGAGCACGGCGAAGGTCACCCTTTCTCTGAGGACCGTCAAGAATCATCTGATCGCCTGTGTAAGCGTGGATTGTGCACATGATACCACTCTGGATAGGAGCGAAATCGTTAAGAGCCTTAGCCATAGGAGCAAGGCAGTTAGTTGTGCAAGATGCAGCAGAAATAACTGTATCTTCAGCTGTAAGTGTGTCATGGTTTACATTGTAAACGATTGTTGGAAGATCGTTACCTGCAGGAGCTGAAATAACAACCTTACGAGCGCCTGCCTGAATATGAGCAGAAGCCTTTTCTTTTGATGTATAGAAACCTGTACATTCAAGAACAACATCAACACCAAGTTCGCCCCAAGGAAGGTCAGCAGCGTTAGGCATTTTGTAAATAACAATTTTCTTACCGTCAACTACAATGTAGTTATCTTCGCCTTCACCTTCGTGGAAATCAACAGTGTGACCCTGAGCAACATAGTTACCCTGTGATGAGTCATACTTAAGAAGATGAGCAAGCATCTTTGCACTTGTAAGATCGTTGATAGCAACTACTTCGTAGCCTTCTGCACCAAACATCTGGCGGAAAGCAAGACGACCGATACGGCCGAAACCATTAATAGCAACTTTTACCATTGGAATTTACCTCCGAATATAATTTAAAGTTTTATTGCTTTTATGCATTTTTTATTTTATACTGTTTGTCCTCATAAATCAAGATAAAATTGTATTTTTTACACTTTATACAAAAACAAGTGTATTTATGCAAGTGTTATTGTTATTTATTTAACGAACTGTTTATAATTGGGTCACAGATGAATTATATTTATGCCTTTTGGTTGCAATTTCAATTAAAATTTGTTAAAATTCATATTAGTAAAAACAAAGGATGTTATATATGTTTGTAGATATTGCTAAAATTAAGATAAAAGCCGGTGACGGCGGTGCAGGCGCAGTAGCATTTCACAGGGAAAAATATGTGGCTGCCGGCGGACCTGACGGCGGTGACGGAGGAAAAGGCGGAGATGTTGTATTTGTAGTTGATGACAACCTTGCAACCCTTGCCGATTTCAGATATAAAAGAAAATATGTAGCCAAAAACGGTGAAAACGGACGCGGCTCACGCCAATACGGTAAAAAAGCGCCCGACCTTGAAATCAAAGTGCCGAGGGGTACTATCATTCGCGAAGCAAATTCAGGCGCAGTTATGGCTGATATGAGTAAGACTGACAGATTTGTAGCTGCTAAAGGCGGAAAGGGAGGCTGGGGAAACATTCATTTTGCAACTCCGACCCGCCAAGTACCGCGATTTGCAAAGCCGGGTGTACCGGGTGAAGAATGGGAAGTTTCGCTTGAGCTTAAGCTTCTTGCCGATGTGGGACTTTTAGGTTATCCGTCAGTAGGCAAATCAAGCCTTATATCAGTAGTAAGCCAAGCAAAGCCTAAAATCGGCGATTATCACTTTACAACCCTTGTGCCAAACTTGGGTGTTGTATCAATGGGTGAGGGCAACTCATTTGTTATAGCGGATATTCCGGGGCTTATTGAAGGTGCAAGCGAAGGTGTCGGACTCGGGCATGAATTTTTGCGACATGTTGAGCGTTGCAGGCTTCTTGTACACATTGTTGATGTAAGCGGCAGCGAAGGCAGAGACCCTATTGAAGATTTTGAAAAAATCAATGAGGAGCTTGTAAAGTTCAACCCCGAACTTGCAAAGCAACCGCAAATAGTTGCCGGAAATAAAATTGATATGGCTGAACCTGAACAAATCGAAAGATTTAAAAAATATGTTGAAGATAAGGGATATGACTATTATTCTATCTGTGCGCCGATCATGGAAGGTACAAAGGAGCTTATGAATGCGGTTTGGAACAAGTTGCAGACCTTGCCTCCTATTAAAGAATATGAAGTTGAAGAAATTCCGTTTGAAGCATTGGTTAAAGATGATAAAGGCTTTAAAATCACCCAAGTTGATGAACATTATTTTCTTGTGGAAGCAAGTTGGTTTCCAAAAGTTCTCAAAGGGATTGATATTGAAGATTACGAAGCACTGCAATATATGCAACGAGTATTAGAAAAGAGCGGAATTTTCAATGCGCTTCGAGAAAAAGGAATTGAGGAGGGTGACATTGTTTCACTCTATGACATAGAGTTTGAATATGTGCCTTAATAAATATGAGATTTGTAGACAAAGATGTTAATGCAAAGCAATTAAGCCCGCTTAATTTGGCATTTATAGGCGATTGCATTTATGAAATACTTGTGCGTGAAACACTTGTGCTTGATGCCAATCGCCCCGTAAATGATTTGCACAAGGAAAGTGTAAAGTATGTTTCGGCAAAAGCGCAAACCGTTGCCTTCGAAAAAATCAAGGATGATTTAACCGAAGATGAACTTGCGATTTTCAAGCGCGGGCGCAATGCTAAAGTGGGCCATTCCCCAAAAAGTGCAACTGACGGTGAGTACCACTGCGCCACCGGAGTAGAAGCGTTATTCGGCTATTTATACTTAAATAATGAAATTGACAGAATAAAAGAACTTTTTTCTAAAATTAACTCTTGACATTCTGCTCTACTTGTTATATAATCAATATCGCTGACGGGAGCATAGCTCAGCTGGGAGAGCATCTGCCTTACAAGCAGAGGGTCACAGGTTCGAGCCCTGTTGTTCCCACCAAATAAAAAAGACATCCATATGGATGTCTTTTTTATTTTATAGAATACTTTCTGCTCGAACCTGTGACGCGTCAAAAGCAATTCCGTGTTCGAATGAATTTCTTTGAAATTCATAATAAACACTCTATTTCTTTCTCCTTTTCCCCAAAAAGCTTACGCTTTTTTGGGACCCCATAGTTACAAATTCTGCGAACAACGAGAGCAAAGAATTTGGAAAAAACAGTTCGGGGAACTGTTTTTTAGTATCTTTGTTTCTTATAAGAGCCCTGTTTAATTATTTTCTTTTGTTTATGGGTGAGAATTCTGCTCAAACCTGTGACGCGTCAAAAGTAATTCCGTGTTTGAATGAACTTCTTTGAAATTCATAATAAACACTCTATTTCTTTCTCCTTTTCCCCAAAGTTCCAAATTCTGCGAACAATGAGAGCAAAGAATTTGGTGTCGTCGCAAGTTTGATATCGTTCAAAATAACTTTAAGTTATTTTTCGCTCATTCCACTGCTCCGCCTCTCAAAATCTGTCGTACAGCAGTGCGTCAGATTTTGTATTACTTTTAATTCAGTTTATCGACAGTATAAAAGCCATCGGTTAAAAACCGATGGCTTTGTTTTATGTCAACCAAAATCTTATGCTGCTTACACCTATATTTTATTAGTTTATAAAAAGCAAAAAGAGACGGTATTTCTACCGTCTCCCATAGCTTTATTTCAATGTCAAACTAAAAGCGATTGCTTAATCTAAGCCTCCGTCGCCTTCTTCTCTACCGCCTGTTGAGGTAGTTATAACATCATAAGTCTTAAACTCATCAATCTGTGACATTGGCTTTGTGTAAAGCTCTTTCATTGGTTTTCCTCCTAAATTTACCGGTGCCTTACCCCCCCACCCGTAAAGGCAGAGGGAAAGCACTAATAAATTATAATTTGTTATGCATAAGTGTAAGATTCAATGTTAGACATAGTTGGCTTTAATGAGCCATCAGCAGTCTTTGTAATAACAAATGCTCTTGCTGATACCTTACCGTCCTTCTTAGCAAGACCATATCTAAGAGCGATATCTTGTGCAGAATTCTTGGTATAAAGAATCTTTACAGTGCCTGCATTAGCAGCTGCACCCTTATTGCCAACATTTTCAAGTGTGAGTTCAGAATCTGCTAAGTTCTTACCATATACAAAGCCCTGCTGAACTACTGTTTCACCAGGAGCAACATTACGAGTTGCAGCAAATGAAACCTGAACAGAATCAGCAATTTCATTTACGCCTGTAATTACAACTGTTGTTTCCTTCTTTACAGCAGTCATTTCAGCTTCAAGGCTCATATCAGAACCGCAGAAGAATGTGTAAGTATCGCCATAGCCAACTACTGTACCGTCAGCTAACTTCCAAGCTTCAGCACCGTCCTTATGAACGCTAACCTTAGCATCGTAAGCAACCTGAGCCGGGCTTGCTGTTTCTACACCGTCTACTGTGAGAGTAGCACCTTCAGGAGCAGTTACTGTATACTTAGCAACATCGTCCTTCTTATACTGAGCATAGATTGTAGCACCGTCTGTGAGTTTGCTGATTTCTTCCTCAGTCATTGACCAACCGGTGAATGTGTAACCGGTAATCTTTGGAGCATCCGGAATTGTGATAGCTGAACCATTAGTAACAGGCTGTGTAGAAATTACATTGCCATATGGGTCTACAAATACTACTGTAAATGTTTCATCAACCTTTTCAGCAAATACAGCTTCGTAAGTGATGTCAGCTGCTGCAGCTGTTTTAAATGTTGCTTCGTCAGAAACAATCTTGTTACCAACTTTCCAACCTACGAATTCGCCTGTTTCGTTATTAGCTTTAGCAGTAAGAACTACATCGTCACCAACTGCAAGTCTTGCGTTAGCACCGTTTGTAGCATCAGCACCGTTAAGAGTTGTTGTGCCAAGTTTTGTTGAAGCAACTGTTACAACTACACCTGCATCAAGCTTAGTAACTGCATCTTTAAGAGCAGCTGTTGCAGCGTCTACATCTTCCTGTGTTGTGTAAGCTTCAACTGTAGCCTGAGCATTAGCCTTAAGAGCTTCTGCTACCTTTGCGTAAGAAGCTGCTGTGAAATCTTCAGCTTTTACATTCTGTGCAGCTTCAAGTGCATTATAGTATTCTGTACCGTTAAGCTTATCGATCGGAAGTGTTGATACATGACCACAAACTGGGCAAGTAGCTGTCTTAGAACCTTCTACTTTAATTGTAGGCTGAGTAACGGTTTCGTAATTAAGAGTACAACTATCTTGTGTGTCGTTACCAACTTCAGTAAATACAAAACCATCCTGTGACCATGTATAAGTTGTTGTTGTATGAGTGCCGTCCTTATTATCGGTAACCTTAGCAGGAGTGTTATCAAAGTTAACAGGTGTTTCGCCCTTATTAACAGTTTGAGGTTTAGATGTACCGTCAATGAAGTTATAAGTATAAGTTTCAGTTGTAGGATTAGCTACAAGATCTTTAACTGCAGCTTTAAGTGCAGCTGTTGCAGCGTCTACATCTTCCTGTGATGTATAAGCACCAACTGTTGCTTCATCATAAGCAGCAAGTGCTTCTGTTACCTTAGCATAAGAATCTGCTGTATACTTAGAAGCGTCAACATCCTTTGCAGCCTTGAGTGCATCTCTGTAAGCTTCACCGTTAAGCTGAGCAATTTCAGTACCTGTTGCGATTGTTTCGCCGCAAACATTACATACTGTATCACCTGTGTAACCAGCATTGTTGATTGTAGGTTTAGTAGCGTTTACAACCTTTGTATCAGCGTGGTCACATACAAGCTTATCAATTACTTTTTTATATGAATTTCCACAATCAGGACATGTGAGAACATCATAACCTGCTTCTTTATAAGTAGCGTCCTTATGGTCAGTTACTGTGAATGGACAATCAGATTTTGCTACTACTGCTTCTTCAGTATAAGCAGCGTCAGCTGTTGCAGCTACAACTTCAGGTGTCCACTTGTAACTTGTTACTGAGTGATGAGTTGAATCAACCGGTGTCGGAGCTGTTGTTGCTGTGTTAGCAGGAATTTTTGGCATTTCGCCATCATTTACAGTTTGAGTGGTAGGTTCACCACCATAAGGTGTAAATGTGATTGTGTGAGTTGATGGCTTAGGAGCTTCTTTAAATTCATTGAAGCCCATGAAAGTGAACTTTTTTGAACCAGGATGTTCTGTATCACCATCGTTAGTATTGGTATCTTCATTATATACATTCTTAGCGTAAGTTGTAAGACGGCTAAGAAGTGTACCATCACTATTGTTTACAACACAAGCCAAGCTCTTAATATTTGATGGATTGTAAAGACTAAATTCGATTGGGTCATCAGTTACAATCTTAAATACAAATGTAGCAACAGGAGCTGAATTTGTGTAAGTATAACCTGATGCATCACCTGTTTCAGGATTAACGAAAAGTCCGTCAGGATCTGATATACCGGTAATATCAACATTTGGGCAAGCAAATGCATAGTTAATTACATTCATCTTACCGTCTTCATTGTTTGCAATAATTGCAGATTTTTGACAAAGATCGTTATTTACAACATCCTTATCAATACCATTTTTACACATTGAATATAATGGTAAGAAGTTTGTACCACCTTTACCATCTTCCCAAGTACCCTTAGCAGCTGCTCTTTCAGATTCAGTACCGAGCTTATATACTGTCTTTCTGCCTGCTTTATAAGAATAAATACCGGCAGGCTCAATAGAATCACTGAACTGAATTTGTGCTAATAATGATGAGAGTGTGGTAAGATTTTCAACATTCAATGTCATTGTGAAATAATCACCGACACCGAGCTGAATATCTTTTGAAAGCACTTCATAAGGACTTTCAATAGCAGCATTGAATGTGTTTGCCTTATCCTTGTTGATAGAAAGAGTACCTGATGTCTTTTTACCATCAACAACTTTATAAGTATAATCTACAGGTGCACCGTAAAGTGAAGCTGCAGAGTCGAACTTTTCTGAGCCTGTGCCACAGGTTGAATAATCAGTATAGCCGCTTGCATTATTTTCAACGAATGTACCGAAATACATTTTAGCGTTTGGCTCATAATCGCCAGGTGCTGCAAGTGCTGTGAAAGGAACTGATAAAACAACCATAAGAACTGACAAAATGACAGCAATTGCCTTTTTGAAAGTTTTATTCATTTTCTTTCCCCCTATTTATTGCAAGGTTACATTTAAATATTGAATCTTATTACCAAAAAATGTCAAATAAGTCAATGTATCTATGGCATCAACAATGCCATCTCCATTAAAGTCGCATGTTACATTATAATTATTAAATGCAGTTAAAAAATCAAGTGTATCAAGTGAATCGACATCACTATCATGATTATAATCGCAAATGCATACTGCGACAGTGTCAACAGTCTTTGATTCGGAAACTATCAATGTAACCTTTCTGTCAATAGTGGTTTCACCACTAATTAACATTGTGTATTCACCCACCGGAATATCGGCAAGTGTATAATCGCCGTTTGAATCTGTAACTGCTGTGGCAACGGCTGAGCCATCGGCAGCTTTGACTGTAAGATTTATATTGCCAATACCTTTATTGTACTGTGAGCCATCAAGCGATGTAGCAATAGCGATCTTACCTGTTATATCACAACCCGGACCTTTCGGTGAAACATCACAGGTCATAAGATATAAAGAACCGTCATAATCATCGGCTTGTTTAACGAGTGCATACTCATCCTTAAGCCCATCATTATAATCTGTTAAAACAAAAGTCTCATTCGGGCTGGTTGAAACTGAAATTACATTAGACGCGTCACATTTATTAGCAAAAGCAACTGAAAAAGTTGCAAGCAATGTGGCGTCACTATTGATTGCTGAACAAGAGTCAGAATCAGAAACAAAGCCAAACACCAAATTTGAATTTTGTGTAATAGTTCCCATTGACGAAATGCCGGTAACTTTATCTGAAAGAAGTGACTTTGCCGCTGTATCAACAGTAGCATCTGCGCTGTACTTTGCAGTTACCTGCACAACCGATAACTCGGAAACACCTTCTAAATAGAAGTTTACATCGTAAGTACCGGCAGGCAATTTATCACCGTCATATTGTTTTCCGTCAGAGTCGGTATAGGTGCAATAAATATTTGGCTTTTCACTGCCAATAGTTGCACCGTATGAAGTATTAGGAAGGCACACGAAAAGTGCAATAAGCACCAAGAAAGTAAGTGTACCAATTGCAGCACCTATTCTCTTTTTAACAAATGCATTTTGCATAGGTGTTACCTCCTTGCCAAGTAAATAAAATTTAGGGAGAGACGAGAGCGCATACAACACCAAATCAAACCTCGGTTATAAAAACGCAAAAGCGTAAAAGCAAGCTTTGAAGAAATGATATTGTAATATCAGGGATAAACAGTGACTAAACGCAATCGCCTTTAACCTCCCAACCCTTAAAACAGGGCCGGTATATAAACGGGGATTACCCGATCATATAGAATTTATAAATAAAGTAACCATTATAATAAACGGTTACATATCAGGGGTATTGCTACCCCTGATATGATTTAATTTAATTAGTCGAGAGCAAGTGGTGCATACTCAACTGCATTACCGTAGAATATTACAAAAGTAAGCGTATCAAGAGCATCAACTGAATTATCGCCATTGAAATCGCAATATAAATCGTATTCACCATTCAATGCGGTGAGGAATGTAAGTGTATCAAGAGAGTCAACTGTTTTATCACCGTTGTAATCACAGATACATACAGGAATTTCTGCATTTGAAATATCTTTTGTACCACTAAGTGTTACAGTTCTGTTAATAGTTACATTCTTTCTCTGAATGGTAAGCTTAGTTGTACCAACAGGAACAGTAGCAGTAAATGAACCGTCACTTGCCGAAGTAGCAACTACTTCGCCATTAGCAACTACATCAATGCCGCCAATACCCTTTGTTGATTCAGTACCATCAGTACTTGATGCAATAAGAATCTTACCGCTTACAGTGATTGTATCAGCTGCTGCCTGCTTAACTGAAGGAGCAATTGTTACATCGCCATTAACCTTATATTCATAAGGGAATGCATTAACTGTTACCTTTTCACCGTTGATTGTAAGTTCATTAACAACTTGGTAACCTTCAGCTGCCTTAACATCAATTGTGATTGTTGAGCCGGTTTCTACTGAAACAGGAGCTGAGTAATCAACACCATTGATTGTTACAGTAGCACCTTCAACAGCATTAACTGTTACAGTGCTGTTTGTAGTTTCAGCAGGAGCAAGAGCAATCTCTGCAGCCTGAAGTTCTGTATCAACAGTGTAGATATTTGTAAGTGAAGCATCGTAGCCCTTCTTATCAGAAAGAACAAAGTTAGCTGGATCCTTATGAGCATAATCGCCGTGACCATACTGTGCAAGAGCAACTGCTGCTGCAAGAGCTCTGACATATCTGGTCCATGATTCTGCAGAGTAAGAACCATCGTTTACAAGCTTACCTTCAGCATCCCACTTACCAAAGCGAGGAGCGTTTGCGCCTGTTGTCTTTGAAACTGAAGCTTCAGTTGTTACAGTCTTACCGTCTTCAGCATAAACAGCCTTAGTAGCAGTAAGAGTTGAATAGATGTTGCCTGATGCACACTTAATTTCTTTTTCAAGCTGTGCACCCTGGTAACCACGCTCAACAGCCGCGCTTGCAAAGATATTGAAAAGTCTGGTATATTCAGCTACTGCTGCTGATGAAAGTGATGAATGAGTTACATAAGTATAAGACTTTCCGTTGTCAATGCAGTTTTGTACAGTTGATGCTGCACTTGCAGGAGAAACGCCTAATTCCTTCTTAACTGCATCTTCAGTTTTAGCCTCTCCGGTAGCTTCATCAATTACCGGTTTGCCATCTTTACCTAAAACAACTTTATCATAATGATATTCAAGATCAACAGTAAAGTTCTTTTCAATGTTTCTGGCAATGTCAGTCATCTTAGAGAATGTTAAGATGTTAAAGTTTGTGTCATTAAGACCGGTTCTTGCAACAGAAATGTTTTTGAATGCATTATCTGCAGCCGGCTTAAGTGTATCATTCATAATGCTTGTTACATAGTTGATTCTATCAACAGCCTTTGCAACAGCACCACGGTTATCAACGATTGAACCGTCAGACTTAACTTCGTTAGGAACGATAGTATAATCTGTTACAGGGAACTTACATGACCAATCTTCATTTGAGTTAACCTTCTTGCCATCGGCATCACGGTATACATACTGAACCTGGTTGTAAAGAAGATTACCCTGTGAGTCAGTTGCCTGAGTTTTAGTAGGCATCTGGCAAGGATTACCATTTGTGGTAATAGCATTGTCCCAAGTTGTTTCATAAACAACTGAGTTAGCAAGATAGTATTTACCATCTGCATTCTTAATTACTTTGATTCCGGCTTGGTCTGTTGTACGAACGCTTCCATTATCATCAGAAAGAGCTAATGGTGAATAGATTGGCATTGTACCTGCAGCATCGAAGTAGTAAACACCTGCAACACCGCCGACTTTACCTGAACCGTCAGCAAGAGCTTCGCCACCAACATAAGCGTTAGCCAAAACATCCTTTGGAATTGTATATTCTTTTCCTTTAGATGTTACTGTTGGAGCAGATTTTGTATAAGGAACATAAGCTAAATCGCCAAACTTTGATGTAACTTCTTTAGTTGTTGCTGTGAGCTGAGTCTTATTGTTAATGCTCTGTGCAAAAGCAATTGTCATAGCAGATGACTTAATAGAAAGTACATTAAGAAGAGCCTGCTTAGCTTGCTCGAAAACATTTGAGTTAGTAAAGTCTGAAGGCTTATACTGTGATACAAGTGATGCCAAATTATCATAAGCAGTATTCATACCGCTGAGCTGGCTGGTATCACCTACAAGGATAGTAAAGTGAGCATAAGCTGACTTAGAACCATTGTAGATACACATATCAACCGGATATTCGCCGCCTTGAATGTTGGTTTCACCATCATAACGGAACGGTTGAACTTCAAGAGCAGATGCATTTGGAATCTCCTTCTTCTCACTTTCAATGTAGAAACCAGGAACTTTGGTGTTACCCATTGAAACAATATTGAAGAGGTTATCGTAGTTAATCTGACCACCATTGTTCTGCAAATAAACTGATTCGTAAATATCACCGTCACCAACATGGTAACCTGCGATAATGTTTTTAGCAATAGCTTCAGAAAGAGTGTAAACTACATGAGTTCTTGTCTGAATAGCCTTAATATTTTCAGCTGAAGTACCATCCGGGTTAGTTTGAGCTTTAACTGCTTCGATTTCATCGCTTGTGTAACCCTTATAATAAGTAATTTTATCGCTGTTACCTGCTGTTGCTTCTGTTACCTGGTTACGGTTCCATTCACCGAATTCACCTGAACCA
>OGZE01001475.1_pt1 | contig 13667 bp, 9 predicted proteins | sample 1576731 | NCBI WGS metagenome assembly OGZE01 (sample SAMEA3541503, study PRJEB24748) | human gut metagenome | biome: human gut; feature: human-associated habitat; material: faeces | place: China | collected 2012 | reverse complement strand
TATAAGTTCATTCCAGCTCACAGTGAAATCAGATGTGTACGAAATCACATTTTTTTCCCTGTCGCCTCGGCTGCCGCGGTCCGGCAGGCGGCCGAAGCATCGCTCGCCGCGCGGGTAACGGGCGGTTACTCTTCTAGCAGCCGGGCCTGCAGCGCGGCGCGAACCGGCGCCGTAAGCTGGTACTCTGCCGCCAGCCAGGCGTCGACGGTGCCATAGCGCTGGTGAATAGCCGACAGCGCGGCGGCGAGATAGGACTCTTTTACCGTCAGAATATCCGCCAGGCTTTGGCGCCCCTGGGCAGTGAGGTCGTTGCCGAGCAGCTCCAACATCCAGGCCTCCACCTGCGTCAGCATGCCGTGGGTAAGGAGATACTCCTCCATCACCGTTTCGCTGTCGCAGCCGACGGCGAACAGCGTTAACGCGCAGCCGACGCCGGTGCGATCTTTGCCGACCGCGCAGTGTTGCAGTAAAGCGCCTTCAAAAGGCGTGGTCAGCCAGGCGGCGAGCTGGCGATAGGCCGGGTTGTTAAACGGCAGCTGGCGGTAGAGTTGCAGCATAAACTGCTCGCCGTTCAGCGCGTTAAGGGTGGCGGCATTCAGCTCGGTGACCTTCGCATTTACCTCGCTCACCGGCGGATTGGCCGGCGCGTTAAGATAATGGGTAAGCGGGCTAAGCTTGTCCGGAGTACGGGCTACCTCTCCGGGGTCGCGATAGTCGAGCACCCGGCTGAGCGGCAAAGTATCGAGGTGGTTGAGATCCTCCGCCGTTAACCGGTTTAGCGCGCCGGATCGCAATAGCTTGCCGCTGCGGACGCGGCGTCCGTCGGCGGCAAGCTGGCCGCCCAGGTCGCGAAAATTGATGCCGCCCTGCAGGGATAAAAAAGCCGGGTGTCGCGATAGGCTGCTGGTCATGGGACTCCTTATAAATACGTACAGAATAACCGTTTGAGCGCGGGTTTCCGGCTCATCTGACAAAGACCTTAGCACAAGCGCCGCGGTGGAATTTACCGCAGGCCGTGAAAAGTGTGTCATTTGCTGGCATAATGTCTGCTGTATCACACCCCTCATACTCTTTTTTCAGGATATCCCCGTGCTAGTATCCAGCAACGTTACCATGCAGTTTGGCAGTAAGCCGCTGTTCGAAAATATCTCCGTTAAATTTGGCGGCGGCAACCGTTATGGTCTGATCGGCGCCAACGGCAGCGGTAAATCGACCTTTATGAAGATCCTCGGCGGCGATCTCGAACCGACGCTGGGCAACGTTTCTCTCGACCCGAACGAGCGCATCGGTAAGCTGCGTCAGGATCAGTTCGCCTTTGAAGCGTTCACCGTGCTGGATACGGTCATCATGGGCCACGGCGAGCTGTGGGAAGTGAAGCAGGAGCGCGATCGTATCTACGCCCTCGCTGAGATGAGCGAAGAAGATGGCTACAAAGTGGCCGACCTGGAAGTCAAATATGGCGAAATGGACGGCTACTCGGCGGAAGCGCGCGCCGGCGAACTGCTGCTCGGCGTCGGCATTCCGGTTGAACAGCATTATGGCCCGATGAGCGAAGTCGCGCCGGGCTGGAAGCTGCGCGTCCTGCTGGCGCAGGCGCTGTTTTCCAATCCGGATATCCTGCTGCTCGATGAACCGACCAACAACCTGGACATCGACACCATTCGCTGGCTGGAGCAGACGCTGAACGATCGCGACAGCACCATGATTATCATTTCGCACGACCGTCACTTCCTGAACATGGTCTGCACCCACATGGCGGATCTCGACTACGGCGAGCTGCGCGTGTATCCGGGCAACTACGACGAATACATGACCGCGGCCACCCAGGCGCGTGAGCGTCTGCTGGCGGACAACGCCAAGAAAAAAGCGCAGATTGCGGACCTGCAGTCCTTCGTTAGCCGCTTCAGCGCCAACGCCTCTAAATCGCGTCAGGCCACCTCGCGCGCGCGCCAGATTGACAAAATCAAGCTGGAAGAGGTTAAAGCCTCCAGCCGTCAGAACCCATTTATCCGCTTCGAGCAGGATAAGAAACTGTTCCGTAACGCGCTGGAAGTGGAAGCCCTTACCAAAGGCTTTGATGAAGGTCCGCTGTTCAAAAACGTCAACCTGCTGCTGGAAGTGGGCGAAAAGATCGCCATTCTGGGCGCCAACGGCGTGGGTAAATCCACCATGCTGAAAACCCTGGTAGGCGAACTGCAGCCGGACAACGGCAGCGTGAAATGGTCTGAAAACGCGCAAATCGGCTACTACGCGCAGGACCATGAGTACGAGTTCGAAAACGACCTGACGGTCTTCGAATGGATGAGCCAGTGGAAGCAGGAAGGCGACGACGAGCAGGCAGTACGCAGCATCCTCGGCCGTCTGCTGTTTAGCCAGGACGATATCAAAAAGCCGGCGAAGGTACTTTCCGGTGGCGAGAAAGGACGCATGCTGTTCGGTAAGCTGATGATGCAGAAGCCAAACATCCTGGTGATGGACGAACCGACCAACCACCTGGATATGGAGTCGATTGAATCGCTGAACATGGCGCTGGAGATGTATCAGGGCACCCTGATCTTTGTCTCCCACGACCGTGAGTTTGTCAGCTCGCTGGCGACCCGCGTCCTGGAGATCACTCCGGACCGCGTGATCGACTTCAGCGGCAACTACGAAGACTACCTGCGCAGCAAAGGTATCGAGTAATCCCTGTCCGTTACCCGGGTAGCGGCTACGCCTTACCCGGGCTACCAAACCGCATAGTGCTGTAGCCCCGGTAAGCGATAGCGCCACCGGGGATTTCTAGACCACCAATACCGGCATTTCAGCCGGCCTATGGTCAGAGTCTCCACTCGGTCCCTTCAACGCCATTCACCAGCAGCTTACGCTTTTCTCCTACCGGTAATGACAGCTTCAGTGCTTTCCACGCCGGGCGATAGTTGCCGCGGGCGTTGATATCCAGGTTTATGCTGCTGGCGCTGCTGGTCATTTCCCACTCCAGCCATAGCGCATCCCCCTGTTTATAGCCCCAGCTTTCGCCGTCGTCTTCAAACAGCAGACCGCGGGTTGAGCCGGTACCTTTCAGCGGGAACAGCTGCAGTTCGCGACGATCGTCTTTTTGCGCATCGACATGGCTGATACGTTCACTAAGCGGCAGACCGGCGCCGGCGCGGACCAACAGCGGCAGTTTTTCCAGCGGCGCGTCCAGCGTCACCCACTGGCCGCCGGCGAACCACTGATGGCTGTAGAAATCGTACCAACCGGCCTGATTATCCGGCAGCCATACTTCACGCTGGCGGGCGCCCGGCTCGACCACGCTGGCCACCAGCAGGTCGCGGCCCAGCAGGAAGTCATCGCATTCGGCGAAGGTCTGCGCATCGTGCTGGTGATCGAGGAAGGTCGGGCGGAGCATCGGCTCATCATCAGCATGCGCCTGCCATAGCAGAGTGTACAGATAGGGCAGCAGGCGGTAGCGCAGCTCAATGGCTGAGCGGATCGCCGGAGTGATGGCCGGATACATCCATGCTTCGTTTACCGTCTGGTCGTCATTCCACGAGTGAATGGTAAAGCGCGGATGCATGACGCCATTTTGTACCCAGCGCACAAACAGTTCCGGCTCGGGTTTATCGCCGGAGAAACCGCCGACGTCGTGGCCGATGTTAAACAGCCCGGAAAGGCTCATCCCCAGGCCCATGCGGATGTTATAGCGCAGCGTATCCCAGTTGGTGCGGTTGTCGCCGCTCCAGGTCTGGACGTAGCGCTGCATCCCGGCGCAGCCGGAGCGGGAGATCAGATATGGGCGCTTTTGCGGCGCAAAGCGCTGCTGGGCTTCCAGCGAGGCGCGCATCATCAACAGCGGCATCACCGGGCGAATATGTTTGATGGCGATTTCGCGGCCAAAGCCGTAGCAGCGGGCTTCGCCGTCCCATACTTCGTATTCGTTATTATCGTTCCAGGTCGAATCGATGCCCATCTCCAGTAGCTGGGTGGTCACGCCTTCCTGCCACCAGGCCACGGTTTGCGGATTGGTGAAATCGAGATGCGACCCTTCATCATCCCAGAAGCTGGAACGCTCCGGAGCGTCAGTTTGCGAATCGCGAATGAAGAGACCGCGCTCCGCCACCTCGCCGTAGCGCGGGTGATCCTGCAGCAGGCACGGTTTGATATTGGCGGCCAGCTTCAGCCCGGCATCGTGAAACGACTGGCTCATCACTTTGGGCTGCGGCACCTTGTCGTAGTTCCAGTTAAAGACGTAGCGCTTGCCGTTGATTGAGGTATAGCCGGAAGAGAGCTGGAACGAATCGCAGGGGATCGCGTGCTGCTCGCACAGGCGGATAAAGTTCATCAGCTGATTTTGCGCATCCGGCGCGTCGGTATAGTGCATGGTGGAGCCGCTGTAGCCGAGGCTCCATTTTGGCCCGAACAGGGTTTTACCGGTCAGGCGGACGAAGGCTTTGGTCACATCCAGCACCTGCTTACCGGTAAACAGGTAATAATCGATGTCGCCGGCTTCCGCCTGCCAGCGGCGATAGGCGGTGTGGTAGTTGTCGATCTCGTTCCCCAGATCCAGCCAGCAGCTGCTCAGGTTGTCATAGAACAGGCCGTAGCTGATATCGCTGCGCTGGGTGATGGTGAACGGAATATGTTTATACAGCGGGTCAGTGCTGACGGCGTTGTAGCCCATGGCATCGAGGTTACGCATCTCATAGCGTTTACCGGTGCGCTGCAGGTCGCCGGCCTTTTCGCCCAGGCCGTAGAAACGCTCGTCTTTGCGGCGGCTCAGATAATGGGCGACGCCGTCGCCGTGGGCATTCGCCAGGTAGGCGCTGGTCGGACGGTCATTGGCAAGCGGCTGCCATTCGCCGGCCTCGTCGCGATAGCTCCACTCCAGCCACAGCGGCTGGTGAACGGTGACGCGCAGCTGGCGGGTGGCGATAGTCAGCGTATCGCCCTCCCGGGTCAGCTGCCAGGCCGGGAGACTAAAACCGCTGAGGTCATCCCGGGCGCGGCCTTCCCACGGCACATCCTGCTGCGGAGCGATGCTCCAGGTACGATCCAGCGCCAGCTGGCCCTGGCGTTTTAGCAGGACGCGGAACAAATTCTCTTCCAGTACATACAGGCACAGGGTGTGCTGGCCATCGACCGTCAGTTCAACGTGATGCTCCAGCTGTTGATGCAAACTCCAGTGTTTCAGCGTCTTCATATCTTACATCCACTCTCAGGCGCGCTTGGCGCGACGTTCAGCAATAAATGCCACCAGGAAAACGGCGCCAATCAGGTCAAAGAAACCCATGGCGATAAATAGCGGGTTGAAGCCGATTTTGTCGGCGGTCACCCCGATTAATAACGAGAACAAGAAGCTGGCGATCCACGCTGCGGAGCCGCGCATACCGTTGACCGTCGCCATTTGTCCCTTGTCGAAAGACTCCACCACCAGCGCGCTGAGCATGCAGGAGATGATCTGATGGCCGAAGCCGCCAATGGAGATCAGGATGATGGTGATATAGGGATCGCGGGTGATGGCGACGAGGGCCAGGGAGAGCATCAGGAACGCGCCGGTTACCGAGCTGGCGATCACCGAGTTCACTCGCGTACAGCCGAACCAGCGAACATACAGGCGGGTGAGGTAGCCGCTGACCACGCTGCCGAGATCGGCGGCGAGAAACGGCAGCCAGGCGAACATGGCGATCTGCTTCAAATCCATGCCGTGCTCTTTCGCCAGGTACAGCGGCACCCAGAAACTCAGCACCGCCCAGGCGGGCTCGGCCATAAAGGCGGGAATGGCGATCCCGTAGAAACGTTTATTTTTCGAGACGGTTTTGAGCGCGGTAAAGAAGGGCTGTTTTACCGGCGGGGCTTCGTTATCCTGTTTGATGTACTCCAGCTCGCTTTTGCTGAGATTGGGGTGCTTTTCCGGGGTCTGATAGAAGGCCCACCATAGTACTACCCACAGTAGCGCCAGCGCGCCGGTAAACATAAACGCCCCTTGCCAGCCGAAGGAGGCGTGGGCGAAGTAGATGATCGGCGGGGCCAGCATCGCGCCGATGGAGAACCCAACGCCAGCCCAGCCGGCGGCAATCGGGCGTTCAGATTTCGGAAACCATTCGCCGATGGTTTTGGCGTTGGCCGGAGTAGCGGCCGCCTCGGCCCCACCCATAAAGAAGCGCAAAATAGCCAGGTGCAGCCAGCTACCGGCCCCGGCGTGGGCGATACAGGCCAGCGCCCACAGGGTAGCGCAGATCATAAAGCCAAGCTTCAGGCCGATGACGTCGATAAGCCAGCCGCACAGCGGCTGGAAAATCGTGTAAGCCAGCTGAAACGCGCCGACGATCCACGAGTATTGTTCGGTAGTAATGCCGAGGGTCGCTTTTAGTTCCGGCGCGATAATTCCCAGCGAGTTGCGTGTGATGTAGTTGACGGTAACGCCAAGTAAAAACAGGACCAGCACCCACCAGCGCAGGTTTTTCACTACCCGGCGCGTTTTGCTGACGGCGATATCATTGTTGAGGCCTTGACTCATAGCACACTCCACAAGACGTTTGTAGGGGAAAGTGACGGTCTCACTCCCTGAGTGGTCACGTAGATTTATTAACTATTTGAATAGTCTATTTTTAATCTCAACATCATTGGTATAACTAGTATGGGAGATGTTGGACCAATTCAGGCTAGGGCAGAAAAATCGTCTGGCAAAGAGCTATTTATGCAAGTTTTTTCATGAAATGAGCGAGATCGCATATTTGACAGCGGAATTTGCTTGTAACGTGTGCTTTGGCGATTATGAAAATTCTTTCATTTTTCAATCGGAGCTGGATCACAAAATGGATAAAAAGCTGCGCGTCGCCGAAATTGCCGCCCGCACCGGGCTATCGCCCAGCACCGTTTCACGCGTCCTGGCCGGGAAAGCGAATACCAGCGACAAGGCGCGCCGGGCGGTGCTGGACTGCGCCCGCGAGCTGGGTGTCATGCAGGGGTTGGCCGCCGGGCGTCTGCTGCTCAATCATCTGCTGGTGTTTGCCCCGCAGCGCGCATTCGATGAGCGATCGGATATCTTCTACTACCGGGTGATCCAGAGTATCAATAACGCGCTGGCGGCGCATGAAGTGCGCCTGCGCTACTGCGCGCTGGATGAGAACGACAGCGACGCCAACCTGTTTCTTGCCCGCATGAATGAACCTGAGACCCAGGCCGCGGTACTGCTGGGGATCGACGATCCGCATATTCATGGCCTGGCGGCGGATCTGGGCAAACCCTGCGTATTGATCAACTGTCGGGATGAAGGGATGCGGCTGCCGTCCATCGCTCCCGATCATCGGCTGATCGGCCAGTGCGCGGCCCGCTATCTGTTTGATATGGGGCATCGGGCGGTGATGAACGTGATGTGCCTGCGCCGCTATACCATGGAGCTGCGGCTGGGGGGGATTCAGGAGGCGTGGCGCGCGCGTAATCTGCGCTTTACCGCCAGCCGGGATCTTATCAGCGTCGCCAACTTTAGCGCCAGAGAGACGGAAGAGCAGGTGGGCGCCTGGCTTGACGGCTTACAGGGCAGGCCGTTGCCCACCGCCTTCCTGGTGGGCGGCGATTTTATGGCCGCCGGCACCGTCAGCGCATTGCAAAAGCGTGGCCTGCGGGTGCCGCAGGATGTCTCGGTGATGAGCATTGACGGATTTAATCTGGCGGCGATTCAGGAGGTGCCGCTGACCGCGGTGCATGTGCCGCGGGATGAGCTGGGCTGCGAGGCGGTGCATCTCCTGCAGCAGCGCCTGCTGCGCCCGGAGGCGCCGCACGGCTCGCTACTGCTGCATGGCACGCTGGTGGTACGCGATTCGGTACGGCGGATCCGGCCGGGCAAAGGCCATACCGCCGTCGAGCCGCAGGGGCTGTATGACGATTAGACCGGCATACCCAGCGCCCGTTTGCCGTGGATATTCAGATCCTCCAGGGTGAAGCGCCCCTGCCAGCTGGCTTCATAGTCCTCGCGCGGGAAATCCCCCGGCGAGGCGCCTTTTTCCAGGGCGATTTTTACTTTCTGCGCGTAGGCGAGGTTCTTCTCGCACATCGGCGCGGCCGGAATGTACATCACATTTCCCCAGCCCTGCTGATTTTCCACCGGCGCCACCGAGTGAATGATGTCGCAGTGCCACCAGACGGAGTCCCCGGCATTCAGTGCAGGAATCGAGCTTAACGCTTTAATCAAGAGCGGGTGCCACTGCTCAGAGATCGGCAGCACTCTGCCCGGCGCGACGCCGCACAGCTCATCTTCCGGCACATCGTCGAGCAGGGGGCGCAGTAGCACATAAGCCATCGCCTCCGGGATCGGCACCACGTGCAGCAGCCCCTGACCCGGGATCATGTCCGACAGCGCGGTCCAGCCCTGGAAGGTGCGGAACACCGAGCATTTGGTGGTGTTGTCGACGGTATACTCTTCCACTTCGGTACGGTGCGCGGCGTCCCACGGGTCGTAGGCGTCGATATTGCCATTAAAAACGTTGGCGAAAACCTGCTGATAGGCGGGAAGCAGCCAGCGCTCCAGCGCGCCGGAATCGGTATGCGCCCCCAGCCCCTTCGAAGTGGTTCCCGGCGGGCGGCGGCGGATGCGGTCGGGATAGATCACGCTGACGTCCGGATCGAACCAGCGTTTGCCATTCTGTTCAAAACGCCACAGGCGGTTGAGGAAAGATTGCACCGCCGCCATTTCATCGCTCTGCCGCGCCTGCATTTGCGAGGGCGACCAGTAGATCGGGTAGATCTCCGGGCGCGAAGCCTCCAGCGAACCGAAGAAGCTGTCGCCAGGCCCTTTGTAAACATCGTCGAAATGGTTGCGATCCAGATATTCCAGCATCGCGGTATCCCACGCCAGCGCCTGTTCGCGTGGGAAGTGCCCTTTAATCACCGCGCAGCCACGGCGCTTAATGGCCGCGCGCTGCTCATCGCTCACTGTTCCTTCGGCGATATCGCGGAACGGAATGGTTGGCCAGACCTCCTGGCCTGCGGCTTTCAGTGTCTCAATCTCCTGCAGCCGCTCGCTGATGCGCGCTGAGAGCTTATCGAACACCGCCTGGACGTCGCCAATTTGCGCCCGCAGGGCCTGTTTCATCTGGCGAATCGCCGCTTTGTGATCGGCGGGAAGTGTTTCGTGGGTCGGGAGAGCAGCCATAATAACCTCGCTGTATCTTTCATTCGAAAGTATAAAATCTTACAAACGTTAATTTAAGTTAAAATGGAGTTAATGCAAGTTTAAAATCTTGCTGCGGCGCACAAAATGGAAAACCGGGGCGCGATGCCCCGGCGAAGGGTCAGGCGTTGAAGGGCGGGGTGTTATCGAGGACGGCCTGGATAACGTTCAGCGCGCCGTCATGGTTATTATCGTCGGTAGCGTAGCCGGCGATGGCCTTGATGCTGTCGGCAGCGTTACCCATGGCGAAAGCGTATTTCACCAGCTTCAGCATTTCGGCGTCGTTGCCGCTGTCGCCGATGGCGACGCATTGCTGCGGCGAAAGATCCCAGCGCTTGAGCAAACGGCTGATGCCGTTGGCTTTATGCAGGCCAGGGATAATCAAATCGACAAAGCCAAAGCCGCTGGTGACCGGCTTCATGATGCCGTCGAGCGACACGTGCAGTTTATCAATCAGCTGTGGGATCTCGCTGTCCGGCAGGTTGAGAGAGAATTTAAACAGCGTATCGTCGATGGCGTGATAGTCGCTCACCCGCTGTAGGCGATGGTAGTGCTTCGACATCAGCTCAACAAAGGCGTCCGGAGCTTTATCGCTGACGTAGGCGCTCTGCAGGCCGCAGGCGACAAAGTTGAGCTGCGGATCTTTGAGCAATTCGCCAATCACCACTTGTGATTCGTGGCGGGTCAGTTCGCCGTGGAACAGCTGCGTGCCATGTTCATAAACCAGAGCGCCGTTTTCTGCGACGAACGAAATCTGCTCGCGGATCTCCGGGAAGAAGGAGATCAACTGATAGTACTGGTTGCCGCTGGCGACAACAAATTCAATGCCGCGCTGCTGCAACTGGGCGAATTGCGCCAGAAACCGTGAGCGATCGTAGGTTTTGGCGTCATTGAGAAAAGTTCCGTCCATATCGGTGACGATAACTTTAACGGTCATAAGAGAGTGCTCCTGGCTTAACTTCGACCAGTAACATTCTAATTACAATGTGATGAGGAGCACAAATTTATTTCGAATGAAAGTTCACGCATTCAGAAAATGCCGGAAGGGCATGTCTTTTCCGGCCTGCAGAACAGGGTTGGCCCGCTAAGCATAGCGCCAGCGGGCACGAAGGATTACAGCGTATGTTCGGTACGGGCGATGATATCGTCCTGGGTATCCGGCGACAGGGCGGTGAAGAACGCCGAGTATCCAGCGACGCGGACCACTAAATCGCGGTACTGGTCAGGATGTTTCTTGGCTTCCAGCAGCGTGTCGCGCGACACGATGTTGTACTGGATATGCCAGCCTTTGTGCACCTCGAAGAAAGTGCGCAGCAGCACCATCAGCTTCTGCTTATCGGACTCGTTCTCCAGCGTTGACGGATTCAGCTTCTGATTAAGCAGCACGCCGCCGAGGATCGCCCCGGTCGGCAGCTTGCCCACCGAACTGATAACCGCCGTCGGCCCCAGATGGTCGGTACCGGAGGCCGGGCTGGCCCCCTCCGCCAGCGGGGTATGCGCTTTACGGCCATCCGGCGTCGCCATGGTCTGCGCGCCGAACGGGACGTTAGCGGAAATAGAGGAGGTACCAGCGTAATAATTGCCGCCAATCGGGCCGCGGCCATAGCGCGGATTGTGATACTGCTTCAGCTCGTCGATATAGGTCTGGTAGGCCCGCGCCAGCAGTTGGTCGACGCTGTCATCATCGTTACCATACTTCGGCGCGCCGTTGATCAACCGCTGGCGCAGCTGCTCGTGGGTCAGACCGTCGAAATCTTCCGCCAGCGCCTTCGCCAGCTCCTGCTGGCCGATGGCGCCCTGATCGAAGACCAGTTTTTTCACCGCCGCGAGGCTGTTGCCGAGGTTGGCGATACCCACCTGCAGGCCGGAAACCCAGTCATACTTCGCGCCGCCTTGCTTAATGCTTTTCGCCCGTTCGATGCAGTCATCGACCAGCGCCGAGCAGAGAATATCGTGGACGTTCTCTTCCAGCATGGTATCGACCACGTACTCAATCTCGATGGATTTACGGGTGTAGTAACGAATCTGGCGGTCCCAGTCGGCCAGCACCTGATCGAAGTTAGCGAAGTTGCCTTTCGACAGGGCGTGCTCCTGCGGCAGGAACACCTGACCGCTGGTGGCATCGCGGCCGCCTTCCAGCGTCGCCAGCATCACCCGCGCGAAGTTAATAAAGCTCATGCCGGTACAGCGGTAGCCCCACTTACCGCCGACCGCGGTTTCGATACAGCCGATAGCCGCGTAATCGTAGGCGTCCTGCGGCTCAATGCCCAGCTTAATGAATTCCGGGATGACGATTTCATCGTTGTTAAACGCCGGCATGCCGAAACCGCAGCGGATCACCTGGACGCAGGCGTCGAGGAAGTCGTTGCTCATCCCGGCGTGGTAGCGCACGCTGAGGTTCGGCTGGGTAGAACGCAGGCGACCGCAGGATTCCAGGATCGCATACGACAGCGGGTTGACCGCGTCCTGCGGCTTACCATCCACCAGATTCTGGCCGCCGATGGTGACGTTCTGGTATAGCGGGCTGCCGGCAGAGGCTTTGGAGTGTGAGCCGGAACGGATCTTATTGACCTCCAGCAGCTTCAGCCAGCAGCTGTGCAGCAGCTCAATGGCCTGTTCGCGATCCAGCAACTGTTGCAACTCAACGTCGCGGCGGTAGTACGGGTAGAGGTACTGGTCCATACGGCCGAAGGATACCGAATGGCCATTGGATTCAATCTGCAGGATAAGCTGAATGAAGTAGCACAGCTGCAGCGCCTGCCAGAAGGTTTTCGGCGGCTCATGGGCGATGACGTCGCAGTTTTCGGCAATCGTCAGCAGTTCGTGGCGGCGTGATTCGCGGGATTCTGCTGTCGCCATCTCGCGCGCCAGCGCGGCGAAGCGTTTGCTGTGATCGCTGACCGCTTCCAGCACGATATCAATCGCTTTCAGGAACTGCTCGCCATGCAGGTCTTCCAGTACCGTCAAATTGATACGCGAGCGGCGTTCGGCGACTTTCGCACGCATTCCGTCGAGCCCTTTCTCCAGCAGCAAGGGGTAGTTGACCGCGAGGTGAGCATCCCCGGAGGTCATATTGCCTTCCGCCTTAATAATGCCGGTGGCGAGCAGCGCCTTTTGCTCATCGGTGAACATACCGTAGCAGCGGTCTTGTACGGTCTGGCCGCGCCACCATGGGCACACTTCATGCAATACGCGTTTATTCTCCTCGCTGACCGAGAAGCCGGCGCCGGGGCGGTCGGCGAGATCGTCGATCTCTTTCTCAATCCAGCTGACGGTGTATTCCGGGAAAATAGGCGCGGCGCGCACTTCGCTGGCCTGGTTACCGACGATCAGCTCATCGTGCTTGATCCAGATGGTGCGCTCCGCCAGGTGGTGAGCCAGCGCCAGCGCGCGGCGCACCGGGATCGGTTTATCGAGATGCCGCTGATACATCTCCGTATAGTGGCGGGCGCGCTCGGTACAGACCGGCGGCTTGACGATATGCACCAGCGCCATTTTATGGGCCTGGATACGGGCGCTGAGGGTGTTGAGCTTCAGGGTAGTCATAGGGTTATCCTCGTAATATCGCCGTTAGCCCCTTGCTTTGCGCATAATCCTGCGCGAAGGCGAGCAGCTCAGGAGCATCCAGCGGTTTGTCCGGTGCGGTGTAGGGCTGACTGAGTAACTGGTATTTGTTCATTCCCAGCGTGTGGTACGGCAGGAAATGGATCTCGCTGACCTGCAGGCGGTCGGCGGCAAAATCGGTGATCGCGGCAATGTCGGCTTCGCTGGCGTTGAATCCCTGGATCAACGGCACGCGAATAATCATTTTTTTCCCCGCCTGCGCCAGACGCTGCAGGTTATCCAGCACCCGGCGGGCGCTGCCGTCGGTCCACTGCTGAAAAACGGCCTCGTCAACGTGCTTCAGATCGGCGAGAAACAGGTCGACAAAGGGTAAAGACGGTTCAATGTATTTCCACGGCACGTGCAGGCAGGTTTCCACGGCGGTGTGAATGCCTGCCTGATGACTGGCTTCGAACAGCGCTTGCGCCAGCGTTGGGTTCATAAAGGGTTCGCCGCCGGAAAGAGTGATGCCGCCGCCGCTGCGATCGTAGAATGGTTTATCACGCAGCACCGTCGCCATGATCTCCTCGACGCTCTTCTCCTCGCCGCACACCGTGAGCGCGGTGGTGGGGCAGCAGTCGCGCAGCGCGGCGATATGGCTGTCGTTAACGTTTTGCCGGTGAATGATCAGGCCATCGAGGGTGCGGGTGATACCCGCCGGCGCCGCCTGCTGGCACAGCTCGCAGCCGGCCAGGCACAGCCGCGAGTCATACAGCAGATCTTCGCTACGGGCGCGGCTCTCCGGGTTCTGACACCAGCGGCAGCCCAGCGAGCAGCCTTTCAGGAAGACGACGGTGCGGATCCCTGGGCCGTCATGGGTGGAATAGCGCTGGATGTTGAAGATCATGGCTTATCCTCTTGTTTGCGTATGAATATAAAAACACTTTCGAATGAAAGTTATGTTGACGCAAATCAA
>OGZE01001464.1_pt1 | contig 13707 bp, 14 predicted proteins | sample 1576731 | NCBI WGS metagenome assembly OGZE01 (sample SAMEA3541503, study PRJEB24748) | human gut metagenome | biome: human gut; feature: human-associated habitat; material: faeces | place: China | collected 2012 | reverse complement strand
TATGATTAACCGTTTTGGATGCACCGCTGGAAGTAGGCGAGGTGAACCGCGCCAAAGGCGAGGACTGCGTGCTGGGCGGCAAGGGCATCAATGTGTCCGGTGTGCTGGCACAGCTGGGCTGCGAGAGCGTGGCGCTGGGCTTTGTGGCCGGTGAGACCGGCGCATGGCTGGAACGCGGTCTTGCTGCACAGGGCTTAAAGACCGATTTTGTGCATCTGGAACAGGGCATGACCCGCATCAATGTCAAGATCAAGGCAGGGCAGGAGACCGAGCTGAACGGCGCAGGCCCTGCCATCCCGGAAAGCGCGTTACAGCAGCTGGAAGCCCAGCTGGACAAGTTGACCGAGGGGGATATCCTCATTCTGGCGGGCAGCATCCCGGCAAGCCTGCCGCAGAGCGTCTACGAGCGGCTGCTGGCGCGGCTGCCGGGGCGGAAGAGGCCGGCTGGATCTCAAGGAACGAGGCCAGCATCTTACGCAGCGTTTCCGGTTTAGTATCTTCCGCCAGCAGCGCCGCCAGCATCGACGGTAAGCGGCTATCGACTTCCCCTAACGCCAGCCCCGCCAGCAGCGCGGTACGCGACATATCGCCGCGGTCGCCACGGTGATGGGCCTCAATTTTTGCGTCCGCGAAGCGCTCGCTGGCGCTGATATCCGGGCGCAGGTAAATCAGCACTTTTCTGCGATCCAGAGTCATAGACGCTCCTTAACCAATAATTTTCAGACCACGCACCAGGGCAAACTGCGGCTCTTCAGCCACCACGAAACGATCCTCGCGCAGACCCATCCGTTCACGAATGGCATCGGCAACCAGCGGCGCGCCGCCGCCAATGACGATCGCGTGCGAATAGCCTTTAAAGCTATCGATGGCCGTCAGGACACGCGTGGTCAGACGTTCGATGCTGTTATTGATCACCTTCTTCACCTCAGAAACCGCATCCGGATCGTTGATGTTGTCGGTCAGGTATTCTTCGTCGTGGCGGTTGATGATTATCTGGTCGACGTTATAGCTGGAGGTGTCGGTATTCGCCCGGGCCAGCGCCAGCTTAACGGCGTCGGTCACCAGCGATACGCCCAGCTTCGGGTCGCCGTAAATGCGCGAAACCGAGGTCATCTGCCCGGCGACCATTGAAATATCCAGCGTGGTGCCGCCAAGGTCGATAATCAGCACCGAATGCGACGGTTTCAGCTCATCACACAGGCTGATGCCCGCCGGAATCGATTCCGGGCGCACGGTAACTTTAGTGATATTGAACACCACGCCTTTATTCAGTTTAACGTCGCGCAGCAGGCTCTTTTTCTTGCGCTCAATATTGTCGAGGCGATATTGCGCATCTTCATCATAAAATTCGGTCAGCGGCAGGGTGACCACAATTTCAACATCCTGCGGCTCAAGACCGCTGGTCAGCAGCGCATGATGGACAGCGATGGAGTTCAACGGGCTATATTGCCAGTCAATGTTATTGGTTGGGAGCGCATCGGGAGTGATCAGGTCGAATGAGTACTTTTCATCATCCACCGTGTAGTTAAAAGGCTTCCCCGAACCGAAGGTGGCAGACCAGCCGCGTTTAAAACTGTTGGGGCTGATATGGGTGAAAGTTTCGCCATCTTGCTCCCACAGCATTTTGATATTGGTTGAACCATCATCGATAAAAATGCGCATTGCATTGCTCCATCACTGAGACAAATAAGAGAAAAATGTAAGACCCAAAAAGAGTAGCAAGAGTTAAAAAGCAGCGCAAGAGCACGAAAAAGAGACAATTCTGAGTTTTATTTGAGAACAACCGGAGAAACAAACAGTCCAGAACGCTCAAAAAGAGAAATAATTGAGATAAAATAGAGAACTACAGTTTTCTCTTTCTGTCTTTTTAAGACACTGTTTTTTGCTCAAAAAGAGAGCATCCCTCCCCTCTTTCGTCAGCGGTTTTCGCACGCTTTTTACACCTGATTGGGTACCACAATCGGCCGTTCCGGCTCGACGTCATTTTCCGGTACCCGGCGATATTTATCCAGCAGGTGAATCTGAATCCGTCGCAGCATATCGCCATTCAGTTTGTAATAACGGAAATAGAGAAACAGCGTCAGAGCAAAAAAGAGCGTCGGCAGCGCAATCATAATCGCCTGCATCCCCAGCAGCGTGTGGGGCGACTGCACAACATTCGGCACGTAACCGATGATACCGAGCACGATAGCGATAAACCAGGCCGCAAACGCCGAACCGGCTTTGACTACCAGCGTTTGAACGGAATAGGCGATGCTTTCGCAGCGGATATTCATCGTATATTCGCCATAGTCGACGGTATCGGCCACCATAATAACCTGCAGCACCCAGAACAGCGCGGTGCCGATATTCAACAGCACCCCGGCCAGCGAAATCAGCGCGATGTTGTAAACGCCGCCCAGCGCCATCAGCAACAGCACGCCGCAGCCCAGCACCGGCATGATCGAAGCACCCGCCCACAGAATGCGCCGCGATAGCCCTTTTACCAGTCGTGGGAACAGGATCAGCGTCAGCAAATTCGCCGCCCCGGCGTAGGACATGTAATACGGGAACATCTCCGCGCTGCCAATCACGTAGGTAAAGTAGTAAATCGCAAAGCCAGCGATAATGTTCGCCGCCGTGTTATAGGCCAGCGCCATGCCTAACAGGCAGGCCAGCTGATCGTTTTTATAGATCAGCGCCACCATCTGGCGCAGTGAGAGGTGGCTGGAGTCTTCGCTCACACCACTGTCGGAGGAGTAAACCTCATGCACGTTGCGCAGGGTGACGAGGGTGGAAACGACGAAGAAGGCGATCAGCACCAGAGTGAACATCTGAAAACCGAAACCGCGATCGGCGCCGCCGACGGCGTTGACGAACGGCAGCGTGACGCCGGCCGTGACAAATCCCGCCAGACTGGCGAAAAAGCGCGGGTAAGGCACCAGCTGCTCGCGTTCGCGTTTATCGAGGGTAATGGTCGGCACCAACGACCAGAACGGCACATCCATGATGGTGTAGGTGAAGCCCCACAGCAGGTAGGTTAGCCACACCCACGCCAGCAGCGCCCCGCCGCTGAAATGGTGGGCGCTGAACAGCATATACAGCACCACCGAGTTGGTTATCGTGCCGATCAGGATCCACGGTTTGAACTTTCCCCATCGCGACCGCGTACAGTTAACGATCCATCCCATAATCGGATCGGCTATCGCATCGAGGATCCTTGCCACCAGGAACAAGGTGCCAACCACCCCGACCGATAAGCCAACAATATCGGTGTAGTAATACATCAGGTACATGTAGACGATACCGATAGCGAAATCTTTACCAAAGGCACCAAATCCGTAGCTGAGCTTTGTTGTCATTGAAATACTCATAGGGTCCAGGTCGCTGTCGCCAGCGCCTCCTTCAGCGTTTGATAGAGCGTGACAGGCACCGCCGGGTTCGTTGCCCCCGGCGGCATAAGAGGATTAACGGTGCAGCCAGGCCGGCAGCCAGTCGCCGTGGCTGGCGATCAGATCGTCCACCAGCGCGTAGATCTCTTCGATCCCCAGCACCGCGGCGGTGTGCGGATCCATCATCGTGGCGTAATAGACGTAATCGCGATTTTCGGTGAGGATCGCCTGCGTGAGCAGCGTCTGCACGTTGATATTGGTCTGCATGAGCGCCGCCAGATGCGCCGGCAGCGCGCCCACTTTGGTCGGCTGGATGCCGTTGGCGTCCACCAGGCAGGCCACTTCCACACAGCAGCCCTGAGGCAGGTTGTCGATGAGATTATCGTTGCGCACGTTGCCGTACACCACGCTTGGCTCGCCGGTCCAGATGGCGTTCATGATGGTGCTGGCATATTCGCGGGAGGGTTTCACCTCAATGCGCTCCCCGCGCTTATAGCTCTCCAGCTCCTGATGCCAGTTGGCCAGTTGCTCGACGCAGCGTTTAGGGTATTCATCCAGCGGCACTTTATAGCGAGCGAGAAGGTCATCGCGGCCCGGCTTGATAAACCATGGCGTGTATTCCGCGAAATGCTCCGAGGACTCGGTGACAAAGTAGCCCAGCTTTTTGAGCATTTCATAGCGGACGATGTTTTCGCAGCGCGGGTTGCCGTGCAGGTTCGGCTTCGGCGCCCGCCCGTCGGCGTAGGCCTGTAGCAGGTCGGGGTAGATACTGACGTAGCTGCCGTCCGCGAGCTTTTTCTCCAGCGACAGATAGAACGCCATATGGTTAATCCCCGCGCAGCGGTAGCGTAAATCCGCCGGATCGAGATCGAGGTCGCGCGCCAGCTCTTCCGCTGTGCCTTGCACCGAGTGGCACAGACCCACCTGCTTGATATGCGGGTAGCGGGCGTACATCGCCCAGGTGTTCATCGCCATCGGGTTGACGTAGTTAAGCATGGTGGCGTCCGGGCAGACCTCGGTCATGTCGTCGCAGATAGCCCACAGGTGCGGGATGGTGCGCAGCGCGCGCATAATGCCTCCCGGCCCCAGCGTATCGGCAATGGTCTGCTCCAGGCCGTGGCGCTTGCAGACTGCAAAATCGGTGACGGTACAGGGCTCATAGCCGCCAATCTGGAAGGCAACGACGACAAAATCGGCGCCCTGCAGGGCGGTTTTCCGGTCGCGGTGGCAGCTGATTTCGCCGTTCGCGCCCACGGAATCCATCAGCTTGCGCACCACGATATGCGACTCTTCCAGCCGGGTTTCATCGATATCCATCAGCGCGATATGCGCCGATTTCAGCGCCGGGCGCTGGAAAACATCACCGAGAATATTTTTGACGAACACCGTCGAACCGGCGCCGATAAAAGTAATTTTTGGGGCAGACATCACGCACTCTCCATCAGGTCATTGAACACTTGCAGAGTGGCACGCCGCTCCCCGCTGCGCTGCCCTGTTCCCGCCGGAGCATTCCCGAAAGCTCAGATCGGCCATTAAGCGCCACAAAATCTGAGATTTCGGGAACAGATTGAGCAAAAAGGAGAGAAAATGGGCCGATTCTTCCGCTAAGCTGTCGTCAGTTCTGGCGAAAAATGCAGCCACTCTGACAATTCAGGAATACGCTAACGATGGAACACCGCTTCACCTCTCTGCCCCCCGATCCCTTTATGTGCAGCAGCGACGAAAAGCAGAGCCGCAGCCCGCTGGCGCTCTACTCCGAGTATCAGCGTATGGATATCGAACTGCGCCCGCCGCACGCCATGCCCACCAGCCACTGGCACGGCCAGGTAGAGGTTAACGTGCCGTTCGATGGCGACGTGGAGTATTTGATTAATAACGAAGTGGTGCGCATTGAGAAAGGCTATATCACTCTGTTCTGGGCCTGTACGCCGCATCAGCTGACCCGCCCCGGCGATTGCCAGCAGATGGCGATATTCAACCTGCCGATGCATCTGTTTCTCTCATGGCCGCTGGACCGGGAGCTTATCAACCACGTCACCCATGGGATGGTGATTAAATCCCTCGCCGCGCAGCAGTTGAGCGCCTTCGAAGTGCGCCGCTGGCAGCAGGAACTGAGCCACGAGAATGAACAGATACGCCAGCTGGCGATCGATGAAATCGCCCTGATGCTGAAGCGGCTGAGCCTCGCCGGCTGGCAGCCGATTCTGGTCAATAAAACCTCACGCACCCACAAGAACAGCGTCTCGCGCCACGCGCAGTTTTATGTCAGCCAGATGCTGGAGTTTATCGCTGCCCACTACGACCAGGCGCTGACCGTCAATGCCGTTGCCGAGCACGTGAAGCTCAACCCGAACTATGCGATGGGGGTCTTTCAGCGGGTGATGCAGCAGACCATGAAGCAGTACATTACCGCCATGCGTATCAATCATGTGCGGGCGCTGCTGAGCGATACCGACAAGACCATCCTGGATATTGCCCTTACCGCCGGTTTTCGCTCCAGCAGTCGCTTCTACAGCACCTTTACCCGCTACGTGGGCATGCCGCCGCAGCAGTACCGTAAACTCAGCCAGCAGCGGCGTCACGGCCTGGCCTTGCCGAAGGCATAAAAAATGCCGCCGGGGTTTCCCCAGGCGGCATGATTAACAGTGAAAACGGTTAGTCGTTGATACGCGGATGCTGCTGCACCAGGCGCGACCGTTTTGCCTGCAGATCGGCGATCTCCTGATCGATATCTTCGATTTTTTGCTCGATGTTATCGTAGTGCTCGCCAAGGATTTCTTTCGCTTCCTGGATATCCGACGCCGCCGGGGTCGCCCCTTTCAGCGGACGGTTAGCCGTCTCTTTCATCGACAGGCCCGTCGCCATACCCACCACCGCGATAACCATCAGGTAGTACGCCGGCATCATCAGGTTTTGGGTGGTCTCCACCAGCCACGCCGCCAGGGTTGGCGTCAGACCGGCAATCAGCACCGAGATGTTAAAGGCGCTGGCCAGGGCGCTGAAGCGGATGTGCGTCGGGAACATCGCCGGCAGCGAGGAGGCCATCACCCCGATAAAGCAGTTCAGCACCACCGCCAGCAGCAGCAGGCCGGCGAAGATCAGGCTAGTCACGTTGCTGTTGATCATAATGAAGGCCGGGATCGACAGGGCAAACAGCGCCACGCTACCAATCAGGATAAACGGGCGACGGCCGAAACGGTCGCTGAGCATACCGATAACCGGCTGTACAAACAGCATCCCGACCATGATAGCGATGATGATCAGCACTCCATGATCTTCCGAGTAGTGCAGGTTATGCGACAGATAGCTCGGCATGTAGGTCAGCAGCATGTAGTAAGTCACGTTGGTGGAAATCACCAGACCGATACAGGTCAGCAGGCTACGCCAGTGCTTGGTGGCAATCTCTTTAAAAGAGACCTTCGGCCCGTCCTGCAGTCCTTCACGGTCGCCCTGCTCCATGGTGTCAACATGCTGCTGGAACGCCGGCGTCTCTTCCAGCGCATGGCGCAGGTAGAGACCAATGATACCTAACGGTAGCGCCAGGAAGAACGGGATACGCCAACCCCAGTCGAGAAAGTTCTGTTCACCCACCACGCTGGAGATGAGAACCACCACGCCGGCCCCCATCACAAACCCGGCGATGGAGCCAAAGTCCAGCCAGCTGCCCATAAAGCCGCGCTTGCGGTCAGGAGAGTATTCCGCGACGAAGATCGACGCCCCGGTATATTCACCGCCAACCGAGAAGCCTTGCGCCATTTTACACAGCAGCAGCAGGATCGGTGCCCAGATACCTATCGTGGCATACGACGGAATAAGGCCGATACAGAAAGTACTTATCGACATGATCACGATAGTTATCGCGAGAATTTTTTGCCGACCATATTTATCGCCCAGCATCCCGAAGAACAGGCCGCCTAACGGACGAATTAAAAATGGTACGGAGAAGGTACCCAGCGCGGCAATCATCTGCACGCTTGGGTTGGCATCGGGGAAGAAGACTTTACCTAAGGCGTAGGCCACAAAGCCGTAGACGCCGAAATCGAACCACTCCATCGCGTTGCCCAGGGAGGCCGCGGTGATCGCCTTTTTCAGTTTACCATCATCGATGATGGTCACATCCTTAAGGGTGATGGGCTTTATTTTTTTCCTTTTAAGCATATTTTTCCTCTGCTACTCCGCCTTGAGTGCACGCATCTTCGCCGAATGGCAAGGCCATTCGCATCGTGCGTCAGGAGCGGTGAATTGCTGTGCTCCTCATTTCAAGCGTAGCAGGTTTGCCTGCACTGTCTGCTGACAGAATGTACAACCGAACCTGTTGACGCCTGCTCTGGCTACTGGTGAATAAATGGAGCGGCTCATCGTGATGCTTGATGAAATTGACCTGCTCCCCTTTTTTACCCTAACAGTGTTTATATCTGCGATCAACTTCACAGAAATTTACCGCCTCATTACAGAGTGTCGGAAAATAAATAAGTTCATTTCCTACCGATCGCGCGGAAATTATTTCGTCGATTTTGCTCCACTTCGGGCGGTTAATTTCAGCGTTTATTCGCTTCTTTCCGGAATAACACCACGGCTATTTTTTAGCAAAAAAACACCCGACAAAAGTGGGTGATTGCGCTATAATCATACCCACTTTCGGCTCTCAGCCGCTGTTTAAAGGACCAACGTCCTGTTTTTCGACGACATCATGAGGAGCGTCATGCAACTGCCACACTGCCCAAAATGCGATTCGACTTACACTTATGAAGATAGCGGCATGTACATCTGCCCGGAATGTGCCCATGAGTGGAACCCTGCCGAGGCGACGGAAGAGAGCGACATTCTGATCGTTAAAGATGCCAATGGCAATTTACTGGCCGATGGCGACAGCGTTACCGTCGTGAAAGATCTGAAGGTTAAAGGCAGCTCTTCGATGCTGAAAATCGGCACCAAAGTGAAGAATATCCGTCTGGTCGAAGGCGATCACAATATTGACTGCAAAATTGACGGTTTTGGTCCGATGAAGCTCAAATCGGAATTTGTGAAAAAGAACTGATTTAATTTCGGGTAGGCGGCGCGATTATTTTTTCACATAACCGTCGCCGCTCCCGATATCCTGGTGGCCGTTTGTCCCCCGGCGCATCCTGTTATTTCCCTCGCCGGCAACCGCTATTTACACTGTCGCCTGCCGTCATATTTCAGCGCCCCTTTTCGCCCTGCCGTCTGGCTCAATCGCCTGCCGGGCGACTACGCTTTACGGGTTACGGTCACTGAGGTATTCACCATGTCCTTAAGTCCCTACCTTGCCTTTGCGGGCAACTGCGCCGAGGCGATCGCCTTCTACCAGCAGACGCTGGGCGCAGAGCTGATGTTTAAAATGACCTTTGGCGAAATGCCGCCCCCGGCGCAGGAAGCGTCAGACGGCTGCCCGTCTGGCCAGAAGATGGCGGATGATGCTATCGCCCACGCCAGCCTGCGCATCAATAATGGCGAGCTGATGCTGAGCGACAGCGCCTTCGGGCCCGATGTGCATTACGCCGGCTTCACCCTCGTCCTCGATCCCAGCGATGTCGCTGAAGGCCAGCGCTGGTTCGACGCGCTGGCTGTCGGCGGGCGCATTGAGATGGCCTGGCAGGAAACCTTCTGGGCCCACGGCTTCGGCAAAGTCGTCGACCGCTTTGGCGTCCCCTGGATGATCAACGTGGTCAAACAAGGCTGACGCCCCCAGGGCGGCCCGGCCGCCCTGTCATCCGCCTGGCATCAACTCTTCATCCTTTAGTCATCGTCACTTAACCGAAATGCAACATAAACCGGTCAGGATCGGCCCACAACGCGAGGAAGCTCCTCGCCTATGCTGTGTGAGGCTTGATGACTATGCACCTGTCCAGACATCCGACCAGTTACCCCACGCGCTATCAGGAAATCGCCGCCCGACTTGAGCAGGAGCTGCGCCATCACTATCGCTGCGGCGACTATCTGCCCGCCGAGCAGCAGCTGGCGACGCGCTTCGACGTTAACCGCCACACCCTGCGCCGGGCTATCGACCAGCTGGTTGAGCGCGGCTGGGTTCAGCGCCGTCAGGGCGTGGGTGTGCTGGTGCTGATGCGCCCTATCGACTACCCGCTTAACGCCCAGGCGCGCTTCAGCCAAAACCTGCTGGAACAAGGCAGCGATCCCACCAGCGAAAAGCTGCTGTCGGTGCTGCGCCCCGCCAGCGCCCATGTCGCCGAAGCCTTTGGCATCAATGAGGGCGAGAACGTGATCCACCTGCGTACCCTGCGCCGGGTCAATGGCGTCGCCCTGTGCCTGATTGACCACTACTTCGCCGACCTGCGCTTCTGGCCGGTGCTACAGACCTTCAGCCACGGCTCGCTGCACGATCTGCTACGCGATCGGCTCGACGTCGAACTGACCCGCGTACGCACCAAAATTAGCGCCCGCCGCGCGCAGGCAAAAGAGAGCAAGCTGCTGGAAATCCCCAATATGGCGCCGCTGCTCTGCGTCCGCACGCTCAATAGCCGCGAGGGCGAGTCGCTCACGGCGGAGTACTCCGTCAGCCTGACCCGCGCCGACATGATTGAATTTACCATGGAGCACTGAATGCACTTCGATACCGCCACCCGCCAGCGCTGGATGTCCGTGCTGGCCCACAGTGAACCGCAGGACCTTCTGGCGCGCATGCAGTCCCTGCAGCTGGCGCCGGAATATGAATTGATTCGCACCCCGGAAACCGGGCTGGTACAGCTCCAGGCCCGCATGGGCGGTATCGGCGACCGCTTCTTTGCCGGCGACGCCACCCTTACCCGCGCAGCGGTACGCCTGGCTGACGGTACCCTCGGTTACAGCTGGATCTTAGGCCGCGACCGCCCGCACGCTGAACGCTGCGCGGCGATCGACGCCCTGCTGCAGTCGCCCCGCCATTTTCACACCTTAATGGAAACCCTGATAACCCCGCTGGAAGCGCTACGCAGCGCGCGCATTGAAGCCCGACGCGCCGAAGTCAACGCCAGCCGGGTCGACTTCTTTACCCTGGTTCGCGGAGATAACGTATGACCTTACAACCCGCTTTTACCCTGGCTGTGCAGGATGCCCAACACAGTTTTCGTCGCCTGCTGAAAGCGATGAGCGAGCCGGGGGTGATTGTCTCCCTGCAGCAGCTTCAGCACGGCTGGCAGCCATTGAACGTGGCCTCCACCAGCCTGCTATTGACCCTTGCCGATCATGAAACACCGGTCTGGCTCGCCAGCGCCCTGCGTAACGATCTGGTGGGACAGAATCTGCGCTTTCATACCGGCGCGCCGCTGGTGGACCAGCCGCAGCAGGCGGTCTTTGCCGTCGCCAATGACGGTATCAGCGCCGAGCAGCTCAACGTCCTTTCCGCTGGCACCGTCACCGCGCCGGAAACCGGCGTCACACTGATCGTTCAGCTTGCCAGCCTCAGCGGCGGACGCATGCTGCGCCTGACCGGGGCAGGCATTGCCGAAGAGCGAATGATCGCGCCGCAGCTGCCGGACTGCATCATCGACGAATTAACCGAACGCCCGCATCCGTTCCCGCTGGGCATCGACCTGATCCTCACCTGCGGCGAGCGCCTGCTGGCGATCCCGCGCACCACCCACGTGGAGGTGTGCTAAATGTACGTTGCCGTCAAGGGCGGCGAGAAGGCGATCCGCGCCGCTCACGCCTTACAGGAACAGAAACGACGGGGCGATGGACGGCTTCCCGAACTGAGCGTCGAACAGATAGGCGACCAGCTCAGCCTGGCGGTGGACCGGGTGATGACCGAGGGCGGCATCGCCGACCGCGAACTGGCGGCGCTGGCGCTGAAGCAGGCCAGCGGCGATAACGTCGAAGCGATCTTCCTGCTGCGCGCCTACCGCACCACCCTGCCGCGACTGGCGGTCAGCGAACCGATTAATACCGCGGAGATGCGCCTCGAACGCCGCATCTCCGCAGTGTACAAAGATATTCCCGGCGGCCAGCTGCTGGGCCCCACTTACGACTACACCCACCGCCTGCTCGATTTTACCCTGCTGGCCAATGGCGAAGCGCCGTCTGTGCAGCAAGCCGATGGCGAAGCAGAGCCGACGCCGCACGTCTTTAGCCTGCTCACGCAGCAGGGGCTGGCGAAGACCGAGGAAGATCGCGGCACGCCGCCCGACGATATCACCCGCACCCCGCCGGTCTACCCCTGCTCGCGTTCCTCGCGCCTGCAGCAGCTGATGCGCGGCGATGAAGGCTACCTGCTGGCGCTGGCCTATTCGACCCAGCGCGGCTATGGCCGCAACCATCCGTTTGCCGGCGAGATCCGCAGCGGCTACGTGCAGGTGGAAATCGTCCCGGAAGAGCTGGGCTTTAGCGTCAATATTGGCGAGCTGCTGCTGACCGAGTGCGAGATGGTTAATGGCTTCGTCGCCCCGCAGGAGGAGCCGCCGCACTTCACCCGTGGCTACGGCCTGACCTTCGGCATGAGCGAGCGCAAAGCGATGGCCATGGCGCTGGTCGACCGTGCGCTGCAGGCGCCGGACTATGACGAAGAGATTGCCGGCCCGGCGCAGGATGAAGAGTTTGTGCTGGCCCACGCCGATAACGTCGAAGCGGCCGGCTTCGTCTCGCATCTGAAGCTACCGCACTATGTCGATTTCCAGGCCGAACTGGCGCTGCTGAAACGCCTGCAACGGGAGAACGAACGTGGCTAACCCACTGACTGGCTATAACTTTGCTTACCTCGACGAGCAAACCAAGCGCATGATCCGCCGGGCTATTCTCAAAGCGGTAGCGATTCCCGGCTACCAGGTGCCGTTCGGCGGGCGCGAAATGCCAATGCCCTACGGCTGGGGCACCGGCGGCATCCAGCTGACCGCCAGCGTCATCGGTGAGAACGACGTGCTGAAGGTGATTGACCAGGGCGCGGATGACACCACCAACGCGGTGTCGATTCGTCAGTTCTTTAAGCGCGTCACCGGCGTCGCCACCACCGAGCGTACCGAAGACGCCACCCTGATCCAGACCCGCCACCGGATCCCGGAGACGCCGCTGGTGGAGGATCAGATCCTGATCTACCAGGTGCCGATCCCGGAGCCATTGCGCTTTATCGAGCCGCGTGAAACCGAAACCCGCACCATGCACGCCCTGGAAGAGTACGGCGTCATGCAGGTGAAACTGTATGAAGATATCGCCCGCTTCGGCCATATCGCCACCACCTACGCCTATCCGGTGAAGGTCAATGGCCGCTACGTGATGGACCCTTCGCCGATCCCGAAATTCGATAACCCGAAAATGCACATGATGCCGGCGCTGCAGCTGTTCGGCGCCGGGCGCGAAAAGCGGATCTACGCCGTGCCGCCCTATACCCCGGTGGAGAGTCTCGATTTCGACGACCATCCCTTTACCGTGCAGGAGTGGGATGAGCCCTGCGCCATCTGCGGCTCGCGCCACAGCTACCTCGACGAAGTGGTACTGGATGACAGCGGCCAGCGGATGTTTGTCTGCTCCGATACCGACTATTGCCGCCAGCAGAGCGAGGGGCAGAAAAAATGAACCAGCCATTACTTGCTGTGAATAACCTGACTCATCTCTACGCCCCGGATAAAGGTTTTCGCGATGTCTCCTTCGAGCTGTGGCCGGGAGAAGTGCTCGGCATCGTCGGCGAGTCCGGCTCCGGTAAAACCACCCTGCTGAAGGCAATCTCCGCCCGCCTGACGCCGCAGCAGGGCGAGGTGCTGTACCAGCAGCGCTCGCTGTACGCCATGAGCGAAGCCGAACGCCGACGCCTGTTGCGCACCGAATGGGGCGTAGTGCATCAGCACCCGATGGACGGTCTGCGTCGCCAGGTCTCCGCCGGGGGCAACATCGGCGAACGGCTGATGGCCACCGGCGCCCGCCACTACGGCAACATTCGCGCCACCGCCGAAAAGTGGCTGCAGGAGGTGGAGATCCCGCCCTCGCGCATCGACGACCTGCCCACCACCTTCTCCGGCGGCATGCAGCAGCGTCTGCAGATCGCCCGCAATCTGGTCACCCAGCCGAAGCTGGTGTTTATGGATGAACCCACCGGCGGGCTGGATGTGTCCGTGCAGGCGCGGCTGCTAGACCTGCTGCGCGGCCTGGCGGTGGAGCTGAATCTGGCGGTGGTGATTGTTACCCACGATCTCGGCGTCGCTCGCCTGCTGGCGAACCGTCTGCTGGTGATGAAGCAGGGCCTGGTGGTGGAGAGTGGCTTAACCGACCGGGTGCTCGACGATCCGCACCATCCTTACACCCAGCTGCTGGTGTCGTCGGTGTTGCAGAATTAATGCTGTTTTGCCGGGTGGCGGCTGCGCCTTACCCGGCCCACAGGTGCGTTATTCGTAGG
>OGZE01001461.1_pt1 | contig 13725 bp, 11 predicted proteins | sample 1576731 | NCBI WGS metagenome assembly OGZE01 (sample SAMEA3541503, study PRJEB24748) | human gut metagenome | biome: human gut; feature: human-associated habitat; material: faeces | place: China | collected 2012 | reverse complement strand
CATCATCTAAAAACCCAACTATATGATATGGGAAAATAGGATTTGTCATTGATTCCTGAGCCAATATCGCTCCTGCCTCTCCTGCACCATACACTAATACTCTTTCCTCTGGTACTAGTCCTCTATTTTTACTTCTAAAAAATCTCTTTAATCTAAATAAATATCTACAAAACAATTGAAATGAAATTGAAAGTATTAATGAAACCAACACTGTAGAAACCGGATAGTCAATTATTCTTGTATATATAATTACCAAAAAAACAATTGTTGATATACTATTTAAAAAGATAAGATTTAAAACATCTAATATATTTGTATAACTCCAACTTTTGTCATTCATTCTTGTATAAAAATATCCGATCAAAAATATCCCTAAATATGTGAATATATATTCTGATTCTAAATTATTCTCCCAAGCCAAACCATATCTTGACATGAAAGCTCCTATCATTCCTAAAATTATTCCTAAGGAATCTATTCCAAATTTTATAAGACTTCTTTCATTTAATATTCTAGGAGTACCATTTTTATTTTTCTCTTTAAATTTCATTATTAATCTATAAATAAACAACTGAAAAAGTGAAAATACAATAAATACTGTAAAAATTGTGAGAGTTTTATAAAACATAAAAAATATTCCAAAGATAAAACTATTAATAAAAACAGTATTATAATTAACTTCTTCTTCACTAAAACTTAAATTTCCTGTTATAGAATAGAAAAAAACCAAGATAGCAAATAACCCATAAACAGCAGTATTAATGCTAAACCCTGTTATTCTAAGCATCATTTCATACACTATAAATAATAAAATTATATATGTTATACTTATAATGCTAATTTTCTTTCTTTCCATAACAAAATCCTCCCAAGACTTTTTTGCAACATTTTTTCAACTTAATTTAATTTAATTTTATATTTTTATTTCATTTTAACTTTTTAAGTGCAGAATAATAGTTTTCAAACTAAATTATACATCATTATTTTATTTTTTTCTATATACTTATAAAAAAACATGTCAAATGAAAACTTTAAAAATTTCAAAAATAATCTTAAAGATTAAAAAATTTTACATTAATAATTTTATTTTTTTATATCTTTCTAAAAAATTTAAAATTTATTTTATATTTATTGTTTGACAACATATTTTAAGATTTTTTTATAATACAAATATGTTATTTATGTGTTTTAAAGAAACAAAAAAGAGATCATATATAAAATATGGTCTCTTTTTATTTTAAATATGATTTAATTCTTTTTGCTTCTTTAATTCTTAAACATATTTAGAATATATTTTTTTAGCAAAGTACATCTTTGTTCTTTTATAATTTAATATTCCTTATTTCAGATTATCATCTATAATGAACTACTATAACATTAGCAACATATAATTGTTATAATTTATTTATGAGTTTTAATGAACTTTTTATTTTTTTTTCAATAATTCTTCTTAATATTTTTTTTGTCAAAATTTTATTTTTCCAATAAATTTTATTAATTAGAGATATTTTATAATACATGATAGTTTTTAAAATTTCATTTACATCCACTCTGATTATTTCTATTTCTTCTCTTGAATATTTTTTTTCAAAAACATTTTTTAATTTCATTTCAAATTCTCTTGTTTCTAATAAAGAAATCTCTATATTTTGTGCTTTATAACTCAACGCTTTATAATAAGTCATCAATAGATATATTCTAGTTTTTTTTAAATCATTATTTTCCATTCTGCTCATAAATTTTTCTAAATATATTACAATTTTTTTATACGCTTCTATTTCTTTTTCTTTATTTGGACTAGTTGTAGTACTTCCATCTCTATTTTGTCTATAATAATAATGAAATTTTTTTATATATTTTACATTATTTGATATAATAAATGCTGTAAAATTAAATGAAGTATCTTCATATATAATTTTTTCTATAAATAATATATGATTTTCTTGTAAAAAAGTCCTTTTATATAATTTGGATGTAACCCCTCTAAATTTAAGTAATTGATTACTCCAAATCATACTTCCAATTCTTGTTTTTTTTTCATATATTTTTTCTATTTTTTCATTCTTATCTAAATTGTCATATAAAATAAAATCAGAAAATACTATATCTGCATCTTCAGCATCTTTATATAATTCTTCCATCATCGATAATTTAATAAAATCATCAGGATCAATAAAAGAAATATACTCTCCTTTTGCTATTTTCATACCTGTATTTCTTGCAGATGAAACTCCTCCATTTTCTTTATTTATTATAATTATTCTTTTATCAGGTAAAAATCTTTCTATTCTTTTCATAGAATTATCTTGTGTTCCATCATTTACTATTATTATTTCTATTTCTTTCAATGTTTGATTCACCACTGAATCTAAGCATTCTTCAATATATTCTTCTACATTATATACAGGAATAATCACACTTACTTTTATTTCATTCATTGGTATTTTCTCCTCTTACTTTACATAAAGCTAATGCGAATATAAAAAATGCTAATTGATTAACTTTACTAAAATAAATATTACAATCAGTTAATCCTGTTAAATTTAAAAAAACTAATATGCTAATAGAAAGATAAATTAATATTTTTTGACTTTTTATCTGTGTTGATTTTAGTTTTTTTATAAATTCTAAAAGTAAAAAAATATTAAAAGAAATATAAAATATTATTGCTCCTATACCTTGAGTTACCATTATCTCTAAAAAATTATTATGAAGATGAGGATTTTTTTCCCAAGAAATTGCTCCTAATTCATGATTATTATAATAATAAAATCCTAATGCTTTAGATTTATTTTTTTTAAAATCATCAATTCCCTTTAGCCAAATTTTTATTCTTGTTTCTTTTTCTATATTTTCTATTGATGTCAATCGTTTTACTCTATATAGATACTTATTTAGATGTGGTTCTTTAATAAAACAAATGCCTAAAATGAAAAAAATTATTAAATATTTAAATTTTATTTTAAATTTAATTAAAAGTGTTATTAATATTATTAAAGGAATTGTTAAAAGTGTTATTCGACTATTTGTACTCATTAATACTAAAAAAGATAGTAAAAAAATAATACCAGAAATAATTTTAATAATAGTTTTCTTTGAATATAACAAAGAAAAAAAACTCATCAAAACATAAATTCCAATTTCAATTGTTAATATTGTTGGCTCTGTTCTCATTTTTACTCTATAATATGGTGAAAAATTATTTAAATGCCATTCTTCCAATCCTTTTACTGTAACTATCAATGAGCACAATATAAAAAAGAATAAAAAACTCTTATAGTATTTTTCACTTAATTCTAATTGGGTTAAACATAAAAATAATATGTAATTATGAATTATTATTTTAAAAAACAATTCAATATTTAAGTTTATAAAATCATTTTTTAAAAAACTTAGAGTTATAAAAAAGGTATACCCAACTATACTAATGACTAACCCCATAGATATTTTATTATATTTTCTTTTATATAAACAAAAAAATATAGTTATCCCCATTAAAATATAATCAACAACATATCTTTCGCTTCCTTTTCTAATTATAAAAAAAAGAAATATCATTGTTAATATACTTAATATTTCATTATTCTTGTTTAATAAAAATTTTCTCACTATTTATCCCCTCTACCATTTTATAGATTTAAAAGTTCAATGAAAGATTTTTCAAATTCATCTACACTTATATTATTTATTTCTAAATTTGAATAATTTTCATCTCTTATATCATTTAGATTTTCTTTTTTTCCCTCTAATATTTTGACAAATTTTTCATTGTGAGCATATGGAACTTTCTTACTTCTGAATAAAGCTATTTGTTTTTTTCTTAAAGTATATCTAAAATTATATAAGCCTGAATCAAATCCAATAAAAATTTTTGCCTTTGCTACTATTTCTAAAACATTTTGTAAATTAGTTTTATTCACTAAATTTATTATATTCTCATTTGAACATAACTCAATTATTTTTTTTGAATATGCTTCCTGAGACTTTCCTCCACCTACTAAATAAATTTTCTCTTCTGGGCAAATATCCACTATCTTTTTTATATATTCACTCATTTTATAGGGGTTACAAATTCTATTTTTATCTGTTGCTCCAACTCCAATTACAATACCTTCATTATAAAGAGAAGTACAAAACTTATCCTTTAAATTTGGTATTAATTTTTCTTTTCTTATTGGTTTATCAAATAAAAATTCTGCTATCTCTTTTAAAAAGTCAATCACATTTTTCTCTTCTTCATTAAAAATTTTTTTTGTTCTTAATTTTAAACTAGTTGTATAACAGTTATTATTTTTTTTATCTTCTTCTTCTAAAGCTTCTATTCCCAATTTTTCTTTCGAATAAATATTCCTTATAAGATCATCATTGCTCCATTCAAGATTGATAAATTTCTTTATTCCAATTTTATTAATTTGATACATTTTTTTTATTCTTCTAATTAAATTATATCTTTCTTTCCTTGAAATAGTAACGATTGGGAATTCTAAAGCTTCTCCAAGAAAACCATATTCTTCTCTTACTAAAAAAAATACATTATTATATCCATATTCTTCAATAATTTTTTCTATTAATTTACTTCTTATTACAATATCTCCCAATCCATCAGTCATTTTAACTATTATTTTTTGGGGATCTTTAAAATTTCTTTTAAAAAAACAAAGAAAAAAATTTGTAAAAAATACATTTATTTCATCTCTTATATATGATTTTTTCAAAAAAAATTTCTTTTTCATATTTTCCATCCTTTTTTTCTCAATTCTTTTTTCTTTGATTTAAATTGCTCTATAAATTTTAGTTTTTTTATTTTCCTTATTACCAAAACCATATAATATGAAACATTCTTACTCTTTTTATAATATTTTTCTTCTACTTTATATTCTTTTTCTATTACCAATAAATCATTCTTCATTATAAAAAGATCATTCCATCTTTTAAAATAAAAATACTTTTCCTTTTTTCCCTGAGTATCTATTATTCTCATTCCATTTTTGGTTTTTATAAAATTTGAAGTATTTAAATCTCCATGATATACTTTTTCTTTATGCAATTTATTAACTATTTTCATTATTTCATCTATATCAGCAACACTCTTTATTGGTTCTCCCTCTATACATTCCATTAATATGTAGCTTTCTCTTATAAAAATCCCTTTCTTCACTATAGCTAAAAATGGAACTGCATATTCTGTAATTCCTTCTACTATTCTTTCTCTTACATTTATCAAAGTATTTAATGCTTCTCCATTTTTTATTAAAGTCTGTACTCTTCTTTGGGGTATTATTGTTTCTGATTTAGGAGACTTCAGTATATATTTCTTTCCTTCTATTTCTATTTTAGCTACATAGTTTCTTTCTGTATTTTTATATACTTCTAATTCTTTATATTCTTTATTAATTATTTTTTCCCCTAATTCTTCATAGAATATTTCTTCTTCTGGATAATATATATTATATTCCTTATACTTTTCTTTTTTTATCATCTTAATTATCCTCTGTTCTAAATTTCTTCTATCAATTTTTCATATTCTTTCATCACATTTTTGCTGTCAAATTCTTTTACTCTCTCTTTTATCAATTTTTCATATTCTTTTTTTAATTCTTGATTTTTTAAAATTTTCTCTATATTATCAGCAAGTTCCATTTCATTTCCAATTTCAAATAAAACTCCACATTTTCCATCTTTTAAAATATCTCTTGGACCTACAGGACATCTTGAAGAGATTACTACTTTTCCTGAATAACCTGCTTCAACTAATACTAATCCAAATCCCTCAAATTTTGAACTATGTATAAAAAAATTAGAATTTTTTAACCATACGTATGGATTTTTCATTCTTCCTAATAAAAATACTAAATTTTTTAGCTGATATTCTTTTATCCATTCTTCAATTATTTTTTTAGAAGGTCCATCTCCTATAATATATAACTTTTGTTCTATACCTTTATCTTTTAGTATTTTAAAACTCTTTAGAAGAGTATCATAGTCTTTTTGAATAACATCTAACCTTGATATGGCGATACAATAATCTTCCTCTAACATTTTTATCTGTTCTTTTGTCAGTTCACTTTTATCTTCCAACAACTTATCTATTCTTTCAAAATTAAATGGATTGTATATTCTGCTTACTTTTCCTTTCAAAGTTGGATATATATTTTCTATTTCTTCTTTCATTTCATCGCATATAGCTACTACTCTGTCATATTTTTCTAATCTTTTCCCAAATCTTTTTATCTTACCTTCTTTTTTCTTTAAATTAGGTATAGAATTATGAATCCACACTATTTTCTTTTTGATGTCTAATTTTTCTATATACTTTGAAGCTCCTCCATCAAAATCTATTATTATATCTATTTCTCCAAGTTTTTTTAATATCTGCTGCATATTCTTATACATAATTCTATTTTCTTTTTCCATCATCAAGTTATACATCAACTTATACACAATATTTTTCTTTCTTACTTTATATTCTTTTTCTATTACCAATAAATCATTCTTCATTATAAAAAGATCATTCCATCTTTTAAAATAAAAATACTTTTCCTTTTTTCCCTGAGTATCTATTATTCTCATTCCATTTTTGGTTTTTATAAAATTTGAAGTATTTAAATCTCCATGATATACTTTTTCTTTATGCAATTTATTAACTATTTTCATTATTTCATCTATATCAGCAACACTCTTTATTGGTTCTCCCTCTATACATTCCATTAATATGTAGCTTTCTCTTATAAAAATCCCTTTCTTCACTATAGCTAAAAATGGAACTGCATATTCTGTAATTCCTTCTACTATTCTTTCTCTTACATTTATCAAAGTATTTAATGCTTCTCCATTTTTTATTAAAGTCTGTACTCTTCTTTGGGGTATTATTGTTTCTGATTTAGGAGACTTCAGTATATATTTCTTTCCTTCTATTTCTATTTTAGCTACATAGTTTCTTTCTGTATTTTTATATACTTCTAATTCTTTATATTCTTTATTAATTATTTTTTCCCCTAATTCTTCATAGAATATTTCTTCTTCTGGATAATATATATTATATTCCTTATACTTTTCTTTTTTTATCATCTTAATTATCCTCTGTTCTAAATTTCTTCTATCAATTTTTCATATTCTTTCATCACATTTTTGCTGTCAAATTCTTTTACTCTCTCTTTTATCAATTTTTCATATTCTTTTTTTAATTCTTGATTTTTTAAAATTTTCTCTATATTATCAGCAAGTTCCATTTCATTTCCAATTTCAAATAAAACTCCACATTTTCCATCTTTTAAAATATCTCTTGGACCTACAGGACATCTTGAAGAGATTACTACTTTTCCTGAATAACCTGCTTCAACTAATACTAATCCAAATCCCTCAAATTTTGAACTATGTATAAAAAAATTAGAATTTTTTAACCATACGTATGGATTTTTCATTCTTCCTAATAAAAATACTAAATTTTTTAGCTGATATTCTTTTATCCATTCTTCAATTATTTTTTTAGAAGGTCCATCTCCTATAATATATAACTTTTGTTCTATACCTTTATCTTTTAGTATTTTAAAACTCTTTAGAAGAGTATCATAGTCTTTTTGAATAACATCTAACCTTGATATGGCGATACAATAATCTTCCTCTAACATTTTTATCTGTTCTTTTGTCAGTTCACTTTTATCTTCCAACAACTTATCTATTCTTTCAAAATTAAATGGATTGTATATTCTGCTTACTTTTCCTTTCAAAGTTGGATATATATTTTCTATTTCTTCTTTCATTTCATCGCATATAGCTACTACTCTGTCATATTTTTCTAATCTTTTCCCAAATCTTTTTATCTTACCTTCTTTTTTCTTTAAATTAGGTATAGAATTATGAATCCACACTATTTTCTTTTTGATGTCTAATTTTTCTATATACTTTGAAGCTCCTCCATCAAAATCTATTATTATATCTATTTCTCCAAGTTTTTTTAATATCTGCTGCATATTCTTATACATAATTCTATTTTCTTTTTCCATCATCAAGTTATACATCAACTTATACACAATATTTTTCTTTCTTACTTTATATTTTTCTGTTTCTCTTATGAGTTTTTCTGGTTTTAGGAAAAAATATTCTATATCTTTTGGTATATCCTTTTCAAATATATTTTCTTTTCCACAATCATCATCTATTACAAGGTAAATATCAAATTTTTCTCTATCTATTGTCTGAAGAACCTCTATTAATACTCTTTCTAGTCCTCCCATTCTTAAACTTCCACTTCTAAATATTACTTTCTTTTTCATTTATACCTTCCATTTTAATTTATCTATTATTTCTTTAATATCTCTTTTCATTTCTTCTTTATCAAAATCTTTTATCCATCTTCTGTCTTTACACTTTATCACATAACTCAATTCTGATTTTGGCGAAAAATATTCTATACTGTTTTCATTATCTGGAAATATTGAAATTACTGGTATATTATATGCTGAAGCTATATGTACCACTCCAGTATCTACACTTACCAATATATTTGTGTATTTTATCATGGCTGCTGCTTCTAATATATCTTCTGTTTTTTCACAAATTTTTATTCGCTCTTCTTTCCATTTCTTTATCTCTTTTTCTAATTCTTCATATTTATCTGGCAGCACCATCACATATATAATTATTTTTTCATTTATTTCTATAAGTTTTTTACAACTTTCTTTCACTTCTTCTATTGACAAATTTTTCTTTATATTTCCACCTGTATAATTAAAAATTATATTTATATTTTCTTTAGGAAAATAATCCTTATATTTTTCTTCTGTTTCTCCTAAAAATAATTCATATTTTCTATTCTCTACTTTCTTTCCTAATACTTCTATTCCTGCTAAACTGATATCTCTCATATGATTGCTTTTTTTTGTTTCTATATATTTATCAAAAATAGTTAATTCATCTTTTTTTATTCCATGTTTTTCTTCTCTAAATACTCCCACACTATATCTTGGTTTCATTATTTTCAAAGCAAATATGCTATAAAATCTTAATCCACTAGTAAAATCAAAATATAGATCATACTTTTTTCTTTTTAACAACGCATCATACCAAGAAGATAAAATTCTTAATATTTTCACTCTATGTACAAATCTACTTCCCCTTTTTGTTTCTATAACATTTAAGTATGGACAATTTTTAAACAATGGTGTTACTATCTTATCTAGATAAACATCTATTTCTGCCTCTGGAAAAAAATTATGCAATTCTCTGATCAATGGTGTTTCACATACCATATCTCCTATTCTTCCCCCAGGAATTAATATTCTTCTTATATTTTTTAACTCTATATCTTTTTCTTTTTTCTTCATTCCTGCTAATCTTATAAAAAAGCCTCTACCCCTACCCATTCTCTTCTCCTATATTTTTAAAATACTTTTTTTTATTATTTTCAATTTAGATATATCAAAGTTTTTCCTTCATTTTTATTCTATTTGTTATATAATTTTATTTATCAAATGATGGCATTCTCTCTCAGATTCAGGTGGGATTTTTAAATAATCTCCATATACTTCTTTTAAATATGCATCATAATTATTTGGAACACTATATAATTTCCCTTCAAACTCTAATTTTTTTAATGGATAAAAATCATCAAATGGCAAAAGTACTAAATTAAAATGTGCCTCTAATCCTCTTCCAACATATAAAGGCTTCTTATTCGAAATAATAAAATTTAAAAAGAATTTCTTTCTAAATATTTTTCTTAAAATCTGTGAACGCCAAAATTTAGAGATATTTTTTAAATTGAATTTCTTTTTTCCTTTTTCATTTCTTTCACTTGTTAAATTAATAAAGTATTTATCTATAAATTTCATTAATTTTATATTAGAATAATAATCAAAAGGAAAAATATCTATAGCTATCTTCTTTTTTTCTAATTTATCATTGATAATATAATTTTTTTTACTAAATATATTTAAACTTCTATTTTTAAAAAATTTTATTGAAATTTCTGGGTGGTCTTCATAATTTTTATAAATAGAGAGTAATTTATTATAATTTTTTCTATCCATCCCTATATCAATATCATCATCCCATGGAATAAAACCCTTATGTCTTACTGCTCCAAGTAAAGTTCCAAAATCTAACCAGTATTCTATTTCATTTTCATTGCAGATCTCTGCAAATTGATCTAACATTTTCTTTTCTATCAATTGCAGTTTTCTAAGTTCAGTCATTTTTCCTCCAAAAATATTTATATATATTTTTATACTTTTTAAATATTCTCTATCTCTCTTTCTATCTCTCTTATATCAAATTTATTGATATTTGCTTCTTCCCCATTTTTAACCTCAAAGTCTTTAGAAAATATTTGTACTGCTCCTTTATAATTAGGTCCCCATAAATATCTATTTACTTCATTTTCTACTTTATTGTCTAACCTATAAATTCCTATCAATTTTCTTTTAAAAGCTGCTGCTATATGTACTATTGATGTATCTGGTGTTATTATTAAGTCTGCTTTACTTATCAAATATGATGTCTCCATTATATTTCCTAACTCTGGAAAAATTACATCCTTTCCCAATTCTTTTATTATATTTTCAAGTTCTTTCTTTCTTTTTCCTTCTCCTATAAAAATCAAAATATTATTTTTATTTTTAAGAACTATCTTTCCTATTTTTAATATATTTTCTAGACTTATGTCCCTATGTTTACTTGCTGCGAATGGATTAAATACAATTATTTTTTTATGAATTATACTTTTTAATAAATCATCAACTTTATCCTTTTGCTCCTCAGTAAAAAATAATTCATAATTAATATTGATATCTGTTATTCCTATTTTTTCTAATATACCTCTATATATTTCAGTTATATGAATATATCCTTCTGGTTTTGAATATGATATATCAAACAAATTCCAACTTTCTTTATTCAATCCCATATTGAATCTTGCTTCAGATAAATTTATCAACATCATTTGATTTACTCTCAGCATCTCTGAAAAATCTATTAACAAGTCATATTTTTCTTCTGATATTTTAGAAGCTAATTTTTTTATATTTTTTCTATCTTTTTTATATTCATATATTTTATCTACATTTGGATTAGTTTCTATTATTGCTTTTGCTCCTTCTTTTGTTACTACTCCTATTTCTACATATGGATATCTCTTCTTTATCTCTCTAAACATCAGAGTATTTATTACCATATCTCCTATTTTTCCATCATATCTTAAAAAAAGAACTTTTCTTATATTATTATTTTCAATAAAATTTCCTGATTTTATTTCTTCTTTGTTTAGTTTTCTATCCCAAATACATTTCCCTATTTTTAATCTTTTCTCTCTCATATAGTCTTGAAATACTCTATTTATTTTTTTTAACATAAGTTCCCCCATAAATGCACATCATTTTATATTTTTTTACTTTTATATACTTTTAAAGACAATAAAAATATTTTTCAAATAAAATTATACATTATATAATTATTTTTTTCTACTTTTAAAAATTAACAAACTTTTTAAATTAGTTAAATTAAGTTCTTTAAAGCAAATAATTTTATTTATAAAATTATTTTATTTTTTTAAATAATAAATCGCAAAAATCAATCATCTATCAATAATAACCTTTAAGATTGATTTTAAACTTTTTTTGCAATATAATTATGTTAAAATTGTGTTTTAAAGAAATTCATATTCTTTTTTTAAACTTATTCATTCTTTATTAATTTTGATTTTTGATTATTTTTTATTTTTACTGAATATACATTTTCTTTTTTCAGTTCTCTTTTATTTAACAACGCATCTTATTCGATTTATATCTAAAATTCTTGTTTTTATAGAATTGAATTCTTTATTTAATTTTATTAAAATTGACACTTATAAATAAAAATAGCAAAATATTATATCAATACTTTCTTTATTCCTTAATTTTATTCGTTTTCTAAAAAGTTGAATTTCAAAACAAATTGTTCTAAAAAATAAAAGTTCGCCTTTTTAAATAAAAGAGAACTTTTTTTCATTTTTATATTTATTCTTAAAATAAAAAGGCTTTTCGACCAATCTAATATAATTATTTCTGATTAGATACTCCAAAAATATATAATATTATATCTAACTATGAGAGATTTTTATTTCTAGAACTAATAATAAATATTCTAAAAAATTTAAATTAATAATAGTTAAATAATATCTTTAAAATAATTATAATTATCTAACTACAGTTAAATATTTAAAAATTAAATAACTTATCAAAGAGAAAATTAAAATTGAGTTTAATTTACTTGAAGAAAAGATTGAGTATTTAAGAATGGAGAATGAATTTTTTTAAAAAAATGAATAAAATATTGAAATAATGAAAAATTACATAGACTTTTACAATAATGAAAGAATCCTCAAAAATTAAATGGCTTGAATCTGGTAAAATACCGTTTTCAAACCATTTAGTTAATCTATTTTTTATATAATTTTCTCAACTCCATGTGGAGAAATTCTCTCCTCTTTTGGTGGAAGTTCCATATAATTTCCATATATTTTTTCTAAATACATGTGATAGTTTTTAGGAACCTTATAAAATGAACCTTCAAACTCTAATTCTTCTAATGGATAAAATTCATCTATAGGTAAAAGCATAAGCTTAAAATATGAGTCAATACCACGGCCTACATATGAAGTTTTCTGTTTTGAAGTTATCCAGTTTATAAAAAAATTTTTTCTAAAAATATTTCTCATAATTTGTGATCGAATAAATTTAAAAAAGTTTTGAAAATTATTTTTATAATTCCCATTTTTATCTTTTTCACGGATTAATTCAATAAAATAATCATCAATAAATTTCACTAAAGAATAATTGGAATAATAATCAAAAGGTAAAATATCAATAGCTATTTTTTTTTGTTTTTCCTTTCTTATTTATTATAAAATTACATTTATTTTCTAACTTTAAAAATTTTTTTCTATGAATTACTAAAGAAAAGTTTGGGTGGTTTTGATATTTTTTATAAATATTCAACAATTTATTATAATTTTTTCTATCCAGAGCTATATCTATATCATCATCCCAAGGGATAAATCCTCTATGTCTAACAGCACCTAGTAATGTTCCAAAATCCAGCCAATATTCTATATTATTTTCTGTACAAATTTTTACAAAATATTCTAACATTTCTTTCTCGATTGATTGTAATTTTTCTAGTTCTTTCATTCTTTCCCCACGCTAATTATTTTTCTTAAATTATGTAGACTTACTTCTTTTACTATCTTTAAATTATAGATATCTTAATAAAAAATTCCTTTCATACTAAATAATTTACATTTCTCAAATACCACTTTATTGTTTTTTCTATTTTTTTATCAAAAAATGTTTCTAAATAACTCCCATATTTTATCTAGATCTATCGCATATCTCACGTCATGTCCTAGTCTATCCTTATCCTTTACAATAATTTGTCAAATATATGATATATTTCACTCTATTCAAAAAAATAATTGATAAAAGAATAATTTAAGTATTGATAATTATTTTTAAAATTAATTTTAAGCTTTTTTAGCAATATATTTATGGTGAAATTATGTTTCAAAAAATAAAAAAAGACTGGCTTTTAAACCAATCTTCTTATAGATTACAATGCTATATTTATTATTTACTTAAAACTTTCTCTGTCCATTCCTGGTTATCCAAATACCACCTTATTGTTTGTTCTATTCCTTCATCAAATGATGTTTCTGGATACCAACCTAATTCTGTTACTATCTTTTCTGGATCT
>OGZE01001446.1_pt1 | contig 13842 bp, 9 predicted proteins | sample 1576731 | NCBI WGS metagenome assembly OGZE01 (sample SAMEA3541503, study PRJEB24748) | human gut metagenome | biome: human gut; feature: human-associated habitat; material: faeces | place: China | collected 2012 | reverse complement strand
TGTCTTCAGTATACCCTGTTTTCACTTCATTGGGAATAACGAGTCCTGACCCTAGCTTATATTTTTTTACAGAAACGGAATGTAAACCTGAAATACAAGCGTTTGACTTCTCCCTTCCTGTGCAAGGAAAACCGGATTCGAACCATCCATGCTTTGCTATTGAGAACACACGCGCACTTTGAAGCAGGTCACAACAACCCTGAACGGAAAATATGTATGGGATCAACAGCGTGAAATTCAAGGAGTGCGTAATACGTTCATTGCATAGAGAAGAGTCTACCTCCAGTCTCCCGTCTCGTCCGTCTACCATCATGCTCCCCCTTAGGGGGAGCATGTCCCCAAGACTGGACTGGTGGAAAATTATTCGTCGATATCCTCACTGAGGGGCGTGGCAAGCTCTTCGGGCATAGTAGCCTCTTCGGTTTTACATTGTTCAGAATCTAAAAAAATAAAACCGTTTTTCTTCAATGATTTCAATTTATTGTAAATTGTACTCTTGGCTGCGACTTTAGCCTCAAGCAACATGTCGACTATTTCTTTCTGCGACTGCTCAGGATGTTCCTTGACATAATCAAGGATTTTCCTGCTGGTGTCGTCCAGAGAACTCGTCTCGTCAGTCTCCTGAAATTCTTCCTCATTGGATTCGAAAGAAGAAGACAAATTATCTTCACGAGTTGGCAGCAAAGCTAGTTGTTGCCCTTCAAAAAAAATTCTATCCTCCGTCTCGCTGATACGGAATTTCTTCCAGCTGTCAGAATGCGTCGAAAAATTCCTGCACTTCATAATCTTCACAGTCTTGTCTTGTTTTTCACCGATCAGCTGAAGGACCGCGTCCACTCCGATGTCCTTCCCCATAGATCCAAACGGCGTATCACCTTTTTTCCCCTGATGATCAACAACGATAGCCGTTTTCCCTTTTCTCTTGCACCATCCATAAAAATCATTCAAACGCGCGGTGCCAGAAAAATCTGTCCCCATCGCGGACGGAAATGCCAAGAAAAGACTGTCGACCACAATAATCTCGGCAAGACGCATATCTGGTTCAAGATCCGCCCAACCATTCTCCGTATCGAGAAAAAGATCTTTTCTCTCACAAATCGCACTTCTCACCATAATGTTAGAAAGAACGTCTTCAGAAAGCCCCAATCCGTTACATATAGCACGGAAACGTTGTCGCAGATCATCCTCGGGCAACTCTCCATCGATGAGAAGAACACGGTACGGCCTCGAAGGACAAATCTTCCCATCAAGCGCTTTTTTTCCAGAGGCAAAACAAACCATCAGGAAGGCAGAGAACAAGCTTTTTCCTACTCCTCTTCTCGCGTACAGGGTCATCTGATCTCCCAACCGGAGAAGTCCATCAAGAAGAATCTCGCGTTCCGTACCTGAACTCAGCTCCAGCAGAGAGACAGCTTTCGGCAAAATACCTACTGGAGGCTCCACAACGTATTCTTTTTTACAAAAGGCTGCAAAATCCTCAATTCTCAACTGCGTTACAGAGTCGGATAAAGCTTTACATAAATCCTTTCCAATGGCCCAATCGTCATATTTTTCAGCCTTTAGTCTGCTCATGAATCGGGTGCTAACGCCCTGTGTTTCCAGTATTCGATAAAGCCGATAGGCCTCACGGCAACCTTCCTCAGTACTATGCGGCAAAATGACAGGCGATAATCCATGTAGGACACTCCAATCCGTTTCTTCTATAGAAATATATGTCGTCACCAGCGTGCGCGATTTCAACCACCCATGTTGATTGCTGATTATTTCGAAAACATACTCATCAGGACAAATAAGAACAGTCCCGACTAGATCACGGCGGTCAATAATATCATTTAGCCTATAAAGAGAAGCATTCTTCCCAGGATGAATAGCATCGAATACTACTCGTTCTGGATGTTGTTTTTCATGCCACGCCGTCATGGTAAGTTTTATAGTCATTCCAGTAGCATTCTTGAAATAAACGACCGCAAAGTCAAAACGACCATCCTCACAATGATACAAAAAATACTTTACATGTTTGAAACCGTAATATGCTGGATAACATTTCTTTATTGAATATCTTAAGTTATCTTCATAGGTATTTTGGAAAGAATGACTATCTATATTTGTACGTTCATGACATGCTTTTTTATTGAAAACATACCTTTCACTAAACGGTAAAGATATATGAAGACGATTCTCAAGGTTACGGACTATATTTTGAGGGAGCATACCCAATTTCATTTGAATCAATGGCCCCAAGTAATACCCTTTTGATTCCGGGAAATTACAGGCTAAATTAATATAGTTATCATCATAATCACTCCCTTCTAAAGCCCGGCATGAATTATATTCATTGTTTGATATATAACTACCACAGCTTTCTGGGTTAAGAGAAACCGTATAGCCACCAAAGAAAATTTCCTTATCGCCTAACTGTGCGTCAGGCCAAATTGACAAAACAATTTTCCTAACAAAATTTGAAGAGGTTTGCATTTTTCTCCAAAACAAGTCTTCACAAGCAGCACCATCAACTGTACTTGCATAAAAAGGCCAAGCTCTGTGTCCGTAACTACAAGGAAAATTATAAGGCAGAAACATAAAAGCTCCTTTCAGATAGGCAGGGGGATCGTGCCTATCGGTAATAGTGAACTCATTTTGCCATTCAGGTGTTCCAAATAACTAAGCGCAGCATCACGATATTTTTTTCGTAATTACATGTCGCATACCCAATACACTCAGTATAATTGGCAGGCTAGTTACATCTCTGATGATAACAATATTGGATCTAATTTTAGTTCTACTAGTAAAAAGGAGCTACAAAAACAAAAAAGCCTCAAAAAGTATTACTTTATACTTCTTGAAGCGCACAATAGCCAAAACAGGCTTTGTCGATTTTTACCCAAATATATATTAATTATCAATTATCGTTTGGCATACCAATCCTCGCAATTTTAAAGGTTAAACGTCTCAATTTTTTTGAGAATACACACAATTCCCTTGATGTCAATATTTTTTTCGAATCTCGAAAAAATATTTTTTATCATTATTTTAAATCGTTATGTATCAATTCATCGAAATATACGATAGGTTATACTATAAAAGGAATATAATCTAAAAGCGTGCTCTTTCCAGATATCCCCAAACAATCCTGTTGGTTGCTGATTATTTCTTAAATAAATTTCCAGTCTAACCGGCCTATGACATCCGTCAGCAACGTCTTCACAGGCCAGTCACCAGCATAGTTCTCCGTTACCCCCATATCCACTATCTCATGCCCAACAACGGCCTGAAGCATGGAAAGGTCCACACGGGCCTCTTTGTGCAGATACTCGATCACCGTATGGCGGAAGCTATGGAAAGCCTTGGTGCTCGGCTCACCATGTTGTCCACCTACTCCCACAGAACGACGATAGCGCGTGAACCAATGCGTCAGAGCGGAACCGAGCTTCACAGTGGCATGGTTCACGGCGTTTACTCTTTCCTGTAAATCAGGAAAAAGCAAGATTGATGCGTACTTTTCCTTCGACGTTTTTGCCCACCTGGAGGCAACAAACTTCTCCAGTCCGAGTTCATCCCACAAATGAGGATGGACAGGCACCTTGCGGATACCGGCTGAACTCTTGACGTGCTTCACATACCCGGAGCCCCCGCTTTCCTCATTGATGGAGAAGCACAGCACCCCATCCACCTTCACGATGTCGGAAAGGTGGAGCTGACAAATCTCTTCAAGCCGCATCCCGGAATACAGCGCAATCAACGGAGCCCAGAAGCGTGACGGCACACCTTCCGTTGCCTGAACGTACTTTCCCATATCCCCGAAAAGGGCTTTCAGCTCATCTTGTGTGAACGCCTCTCGCTTCACTCCTTTTCGTCTGATGTCCTTGTCGGAGAGAACTTTCGGGAACCCTGAGTTTACGTATTTGGCCTGTACAGCTCCTCGATACTCCAACTCACACCAGTTGACGAAACTTCGCACGTTTGTCTGGCGGACTTCCATCGTCTTCACGCTTAAAAGCCGTTCAATCTGCCCAGAGCGCCCCATATCGGCAAGCTGGAGCCAGCCCTTGCCTGTAAACTGCCTCTGCCCGCAAAGGCGCAGGGCAGGTGTTTCAGCGTATCGAAGTAGCTTCGGATGTGCTCACGGGAAAGCTCATCCACGCGAATATCCCGACCGTGTTCCAGTTCCCTCACGATTTCCACGAACTGCCGCACCTGAGGGGGAATATCCTTGGCGCTTGCGGCTGACCATGTGAGCGTCTTGGCTTTGACATAGGCATCAAAAGCTTCCCCGAGATTCGGAAGTCTACCCTTCTCCTCCAACTTGATCCTGCGGCGAACTGTCTCTGTTGGTTCCACGGAAGGCGTTTCTTCTTTTGGAAAAGAAAAGTCCTCCTTCCCTGCCCCGTCAGTCTCGGTAGTCTCAACTTTTTCAGAAAAAATTTTTGTAGAGGAGACAATTCCTTCCTGCTCCCTCAAAAAAGAAAGGAGCAGGAGGGTCAAAGAAGCGGGGGACAGGTCTTTTTTCAATGTGGAATCGAATAGAAATGTACCCACGGATTTGATGTTTTCTTTTGTAATACCAAACGATTGAACAGTTTTTTCCTGTGCACAATGTATCCGTTCATGGGCAAGATCATCAGCCAAGGCAAAAAAATGTTGGGCAGCAAGCGAGAGCCGCAACGCCTTGGTACGGGCGGTACGGCTGTCCAGACCATTCAAAGAACGTCTGATTTCGCGTTTACCTATCAGTGATTGCAGGTAGTTGGGTACAAGAATGCGGAAGTAAAGAATACCGCGATGGGTCGTCAAGTAGGTATGGTACCGGGTATGAGAAGATACCCCGACGGATGGCATGGTGAGCTCCAAATGGATCCCTGAACTGTATCCACGGGAATAAAGCTCATGCCAAAAACAAAAAACCCACTGTTTCCAGTGGGTTCAAAATTTATGGCGGAGAGGGGGAGATTCGAACTCCCGGTACCTTTTGAGTACACACGATTTCCAATCGTGCTCCTTCGACCAGCTCGGACACCTCTCCGCGTCGTGCAGCGATGTAACTAGCGAAATTCAGGATGGCTGGCAAGCTTTTTTTTGGGAAAATCGGCATTTTTTCCACACCACGAACGACGCTGGCAAATAACACGCGATAAATAAAGGGTATTTTATTATCATGATACTCTAAAAAAATACGGTTCCCCTTTTTCGGAATGCCGAGTATTCGAATTCGCCGGGAATTTCCTTGACAGTTCATCTTTTCATGGGGCAAGAGTCGAACCAAATTCTAAGGAGCGTCTTCATGTCTGTACAAAGCATCATTCAGCTTCTTGGCGGCGTTGGGCTTTTCCTCTTCGCCATCAAGCTGATCAGTGAGGCCCTACAGCTGATAGCCGGGGACCGATTGCGACAGCTTATCGGAACACTGACCAAAACGCCGATCATGGGCGTGCTGGTGGGTGCCTGCGTCACCGTTCTCATCCAAAGCAGCAGTGCCACCACGGTTATGACGGTCAGCTTCGTCGACGCGGGGCTCATGACCCTGACGCAAGCCATCGGCGTTATCATGGGCGCCAACATCGGGACCACGATCACGGGCCAGATCCTCGCCATCAAAGTCCAAGACTACGCCTACCTCTTTATTATTATAGGCGTGCTTCTCTCCTTCTTCGGACGCTCCAAGGTGCAGAAGTACGCCGGCAACGGCCTATTGGGTTTTGGTCTGCTTTTCGTGGGAATGCAGACCATGGAATCCTCCATGAGTTTCCTCCGGAATGAAAAGGAATTATTCCTCATGTTCAGCCACAACCCGCTCATGGGGGTTCTGGCCGGAACGCTGCTTACCCTCCTTGTCCAATCCAGCGCCGCTACGGTCGGCCTGACCATCGCCCTCGGCGTACAGGGCCTCTTGCCCCTCCACGCGGCCATCCCCATCATCTTGGGTGACAATATCGGAACAACCATCACCGCGGTCCTCGCTTCCATCGGCACGGATCGGACCGCCAAACAGGCCTGTGCCGCCCATGTGCTCTTCAACGTCATTGGCGTATGCATTTTCCTCACCATTCTTCCGCTTTACCAAGAGCTGATCGCCATGACGGCTACGGGCATCGCCCACCAGATCGCCAACGCCCATACGTTGTTCAACGTCTTCAACACCATCATCTTCCTGCCCTTCGTCAAGCCGTTCGCGGCGCTCATCCGCAGGCTCCTGCCCGACAAGGCCCATAAGGTCGTCGAAGGGGCCCAGTATCTTGATCCCAAGCTCATCGAAGCCACCCCCGGCATCGCTGTGGAAGCGGTCAAAAACGAATGTGCCTACATGGGCTTTTTGGTCATCCACCTTCTTGATTCGGTTCAGGAAGTATTCTTCAACGACAAGAAAGACCTCATCCCCAAGATCGAAGAAACCGAAGCCAAAATCGACCAACTGCACAAGGCCGTCAAAGCCTATGCCGAAGACATCATGCAGGCCGGGATCTCCGATGACGCGGCCCGCGTGCTGACGCTGTATGTCGCCAGCTCCGGGAACATCGAGCGCATCGGCGACTACGGCAAGAAGCTCCTTGAGTACTACGCGTACCGCCAGAACAGGCCGAAGGATTTCTCCCAGCAGGCCATGACGGAACTCTCCGGCATGTACGCCGAAGCCCATCACGCCATTGTGACCGCGCTGGACGGCTTCATCAACGACGACCCCGACAAGGCGCGCGAAGTCGCCCCCATCGCCGGGAAGCTGCGCGGCCTCGAAGTCGAACTCCGCAACCGCCACATCCAGCGGCTGGACAAGCAGGAATGCGACTCCGAAACGGGCCTTGTCTATGTGGATATTCTCGGGATCATCGAGCACATCGGCTATCATTCGAACAACGTCGCCAAGGCCACCATTTCCTCCTGCACGGCGGAGCACAAGGCGAAGGCGTAACAGATACCGAGAAAGAGGCTTTTTCCCAAAAGCCCCTCCCCGCAAAAACTGCGACAGGGAGGCCGCGCGGCAAGAGTTCCGCCGCAAAAGGCTCTGCACGAACACACGTGCGGAGCCTTTTCCCTTTTTCCACAACACACTGTGATCATGAAAGGGCGTTTCCGTACTGTCGCTTGCCTTTACTGGAGATTTTTTCTTGGCTTGTTCAGTCCGTTCAATTCATCAGTCACCCTCTTGAAAAACTCCAGAGGAGAAAGGCCAAGGGCTTCACAGATGGAATAGATCGCGGTGATGGTGGGATTCCTTTTTCCTTTTATGATTCCACGGACATAGCAATCCTGCAAATCCGAAAAGGCCGCGAGGGCCGTTTTGGTCATCTTTCGTTCTTTTCGGATTTTTTTCGATTGTAATGCCAGTGGTTTCCAATAAATGAGGATAGGTTTTCATTCCATCAAGGTACACAATGTATTGACAGAAATTCGATACGATAGCACCGAAATAAACAAAATAAGATACGATCGTACCGCTTTTATGCTTTCACGTGTGAGGGGGGAGCGTGTCATGGCTGACATGGTGCAAGACAATCTCTGTTGCAGCCGCAGCGTGGTTGATTGGGCCAAAGTGACACGTTCGCTCCTAGGTGCGGTGTCCTTTCCGGTGATAGGCCTGCTTGTCCCGTACGGCATGTCGAAGCAAGGCATACATGACATTTTTCCCTATTTTTTTCATCGCAATAGGCATTGTGAACCTGCTTCTCTTCAGGGTGAACGCCAACGGTACGTCATCGACGCAGAAAACGGTATGCTGGAGTTTCCGGACGGCGGCATCAAAGTCCAAAACTGGACGTCGCACTTCAACCCCCTTTATCTGTTTCAGGAATTCATGAGGCATAAAATAGCTCTCGCCGAGATACGCGAAATCCACCCGCCTCTAAACATGAGGCAAACGGTCTACGGCAATGGCCGTTCGCGTGCGAGCGTACCAAGCAGGATCGAACTCAACGGCGATTTTGGCACCGTTTCGCTTTCCTTCCGATCAAAGGAAAAACGGGATGAGCCGTATCCGTCACCCCAAAAAGCAAGGAGGTTTCCTCCCATAGCCGAATATACGCCCTTGAGGGTAGGAAGCCACTATTCCTGCATCAATCATGCACTATCACAGGCCTTTTCCCCCGTTCCCCTCCTGTCGGCAGGGATTCAATAAAGATGAAAGCCTTTGAAGCGGGAGAGAAGGGGGTTTGGGGGAGGGAGAAACTTTCTTCAGAAAGCTTCTCCCTCCCCAATCTTCCGTGTGCCTCCCCTACTCCAGCGGAACATTGGGATGCATCGTCCAAATGCCGCAGGGACAGACGCCGGAGCAGATGCCGCATCCGATGCACCGATCGGGATCGGAAACATACCGATACGCGCCGCCCGCCAGTGTTTCCCGGCTGATGGCCCCCTCCGGGCAGGATTCCAAGCACATTCTGCAATCCCGGCAGGTCCCGCAACTGACACAACGGTCAAAATCCCGGTTCGCGGCAGGCAGCTCACCATGAGGGCAACGGGTGAAATACGCTGTGCTCAGTTGCCCTGAGGGTACCGGTTTCTTCTCGACGGGCGCATAGGCCACACCGCGAAGCGAGGCGTCAACGGCCTCAGCCGCCTTGATTCCCGTTCCGATGGCGTCCGCCAGCAACCCGGGCTTGATCACGTCGCCCGCCGCAAACACGTTTTCGAGAAGGCTCATGTCCGCCCCGGGAATGACCCAATCGCGGAATTTCCGCACGCCTTCAGGCAGGTAGCCCAAATCCGGGGATTCGCCGATGGTGATGATGACCATGTCGCCGGAAATGAGTGTCCCGTCCGCCGTGATGAGTCCGCCATCGATTATTTCCTTGGTCATCACCGGCCAGAGCAGCTTGCCGCCCAGCGCTTCGATGTGCGCGATTTCATGGGCAAAGGCCGCCGGTTTCTGCACGTCGATGCAGGTCACGCTTTCCGCGCCCATCGCATAGGCCCCGGCTGCGGCATCCATGCCAGCGTTGCCGCAGCCGATGACGATGACATTCCGGCCGACACGAGGGTTCTCGCCCTTGTTGATGGCCTTAAGGAAGTCGATGCCCGCCACAATCCTCTCATGCCCGGGCCACGGGAACACGCGGGGGATATGCCCTCCGGTGGCGACGATCACCGCATCGCTTTCCCGCCGGAGCCGCTGGAACCCGTCCGCGTCAACCCGGCTGCCGGTCACGAAACGGACGCCCATGTCCTCAATGCGCTTCAGTTCCTTTTCCAAAATCTCATGCGGAAGGCGGGCGCGGGGAATGACCTGCTCCAGCTTGCCGCCCATGCGGTCGTCAGCTTCGTAGACGGTGACCTCATGCCCTTTCCGGGCAAGCCGCCATGCGGCGCTCAAGCCTGCGACCCCGCCGCCGATCACGGCGACTTTTTTGCCGGTAGGCCCGGTGGGACGGGGCAGGGACACATCAATGGAACAGCGCCCGAGCGCTCCGATTTGGACGGCTTCGTCGATGCCGCCGCGCGTGCACCCTTCCATGCACGGGTTGGGACACACGCCGCCGCACACTGAGCCGGGGAACGGCGTATAGTCGAGCACCAGCTTGTAGGCTTCCTCCACCTTGCCCGCGCGCAGCAGGTTGTACCGTAGCTGTGTAGGAATGGAAGCCGGGCAACGGAACTCACAGGGCGCGGCACAGGCGGCGTTGTCCCACGAGGGGACGCGCTGGCGGTACAGGCCGCGCGCTACGGTGGTGTTCACAACGAAATCATCACGGCATACGTCGCTGAAAATGCCGCCCTGTATCCATTCCTTGGCCCGGAACGCCTTCATCGGCATGGGATCGGGCCTAGGGGAATGTCCCCCCAAGGTGAGGGGATACATCTTCCGCCACTCGCTCCAATCGCTGAGGACGGCGTACAGTTCCGGCCTGCCCACGGCGGACAAAAATGTTTCCAGCCCGGCGTCAAGGTAGGCGATGTCATCTGACTCCAGCCCGGATACGGCGAGATCGTCCGCGACGTCCTCGGAAAACGCGCCGCGCACATACACTATGCCGCCGACCATGCCCACGCAGGGACGTTCGCCAAGGACGGAAGGAAGCCCTTCGCAGTCATAACCGCAGACCACGGCCTTGCCCCCGCCCATGAACTCGAAGGAAAAACTGCCCACATTCTTGAGCACCCACAGTTCCGGGGGCGCATAAAGGGGATCGTGCTTCATGAGCGAACCGGATCGGGCCCCTGCCCGGCCGCCGATATGGATGACGCCCGCCGCCGCGCAGTGCCCGGCGGTGTCGCCCGCATCCCCGCGCACGACAATGCGGCCTCCCGCGTTCAGCCAGCCCACATCGGCGGGCGCGGGGCCGTCCACAAGGATTTCCGTATTGTCGAGGCACATGGAACCGACGCGCTGGCCGGGGTTGGTCACATGGAACCGCAGGGCCTTGCCTTCCCTGTTCCACAGCGGGCCGCCGATGTCGTGCTGGCCCGACGCTTCGATTTCAAACGATGTCTCGCCGTTGCCAACCGCTTCCTCAATGGCGAGAAGCAAGTCCTGGGTCGACATGCGGTGCGTCCCTTGCAATGTCTTGATTGTCAACATGTCGCGCCCTCCTAGCACACGTATTGGATGCCGAGCTTGTCGGCCACGGCCCTGTCCGTCGTCACAAGGGCGTCGGAACGGCCCACCGGCAACGAACTGTTCCCGATGGGAGCCATCAGTTTGCGCAGTTCCCCGTCCAACGCCAGCATGTAGTCGACAATGTTCTGAGCGCCGCGATCGACGTCCAGCCGATGGACGAGGCGCGGGTCCTGCGTACAGATGCCGGTGGGACATCTGCCCGTGGAGCAGGCGTTGCAGCGGCCCTGCTCATTGCCCACGCATCCAAGAAGCTGAATGAGGATCTTGCCGAGGAACACGCCGTTCGCGCCGAGGCAGATCATCTTGAAGGCGTCGGCCGCCGCCGTCCCGGTCATGCCGATGCCGCCGCCCGCCCACAACGGGATCTGCCCCTGCAACCCCTGCCGCACGGCGGCGAGGTAGCAGTCACGCAGTTTGGAAACCACCGGATGCCCCGTATGATCGAGCGAAACCTCATTCGCCGCGCCGGTGCCGCCCTGAATGCCGTCGATAAAGAACCCGCCGCAGATTTTGTACGGATCGCGGAGCAGGTTGTTGTAGACCGATACGGACGTTGCCGAGGCCGCGCACTTGATGGCCACGGGAACGCGGAACCCGAAGGCCGCGTTCAGGGACAAGTGCATCTTCTGGACCGATTCTTCGATGGAATAGAGCCCTTGATGGTTCGGCGGCGAATGCAGGGTCGTCCTCGGCACGCCGCGAATGGCCTGAATGTGCGGGGCCACCTTGGCGGCGGGGAGCAGGCCGCCGTCGCCGGGCTTGGCGCCCTGCCCTATCTTGATCAGGATGCCTGCCGGGTCCGCCTTCATGCGGGGCATGGCCTTGATGATGCGGTTCCAGCCGAAATGCCCGGAAGCGATTTGCAGGATCATGTACTTGAGCCGCTCGGATTCCAACAGCTTGACGGGCATACCGCCCTCGCCCGAACTCATGCGCACGGGAAGGCCGCATTGCTCGTTGAGGTAGGCCGTAGCCAGCGCGATGGCCTCCCACGCCCGCGTGGACAGCGCGCCGATGGACATATCGCTGAAAATGACCGGATAAATCCAGTGCAGCGGGGGCGTTTTCCCCTCAAGCCTGAGTTCGCCGCCCTCGGCGCGCAACGGGAGTTCGCCGGGCAGGAGCACACGCCCGAACGGGGCCAGAATATCAAAGGTATGCCGCTCGGAATCCAGCGCCGGGTCGGTCATCTGGCTGATGCGGCCTACGACGATGTGATCAAGGGTGCGCTGCGCGTTCAGATTGGTCCGTCCGCCGCGCTTGGTGGGGCCGTTCGTCCGGGCCAGCAGCGCATACCGGCTGTCAGGGTTGCGGATGGCACGGATGGCCTGATTGGGGCACACTTTTTCACACATGCCGCAGCCGACACACGATCCGGTAAGGCTCGCCTTCTGCCGGATGACGGGACGGGCCAGGTGCTCCCGAACCGGTTCCGGCTGGCTCGCACGGGAAACCGTCAGATCCTGCCGCATGACCGCGACTTCAAGCGCGTTCAGGGTACAGCTCGCCACACAGCTGCCGCACATGGTACAGCGCTCGGGCCGATAGTCGATGATCCACCTTAAATCGTTGACGCCAATATCCTGCGTGGTCACTGATTCCATCTTTGCACCGCCAAATCATTATTGATGAGCACAACTTCCCGCTCGTTGGGATAGATGTCCCGCGAGGCATCCCGATCGGGCAATACCGCGTTCAGCCCGCAGACTTCGGAGGAAATCGCCATGGTCGTCCCGTCGCCGCCCACAACCACAGGGCGCAGTTTTTTGGAGTCGCAGCACGTCATCATGCTTCCGTCAGGGAGCACGGCGATGATCGTGTTGGGGCCGTTGATTTCCAGATGGGCGAGGGATTCGCGGATGAGGCTCAGCACCTTGCGGTCGCCGCGCCGTTCCGCTTCCGCAAAGGGCAGCGGCGTAATGACGTGCTTGAAGTACTTGAGGGGCCACTTCAGTTCGCGCAGCACGTAATGCAGGGTGTAGAGAAAATTCTGCGAGTCCGACTCGAACCCGACGTATCCCCGGTGCAGCGACTTCTGGTACTCCGTATTCTTCGTATAGAACGTGTTTTCCCCGTTGGCGCACAGGGTATAGCCCTGAAGGAAGAACGGATGCGCCGCATACCGGACGATGTCGTAGTTCGTATTCTGGCGGCACTGGGTCACGATGCTCTTCGCCCGCAGGGGGCCTTCCTCATCCCACAGACGGAAATAGGCGGCGATGTCACGGGGATCGCCGATTTCCTTCAAGGTCAGCACGTCGGGCCAGAAGGAATAGACGAACCCCTGCCCGTCCTTTTCCAGCATCCGGCGCAGGGCAAGCCGCGTATCGAGCAGGAGTTCCTCACGCTCGGCCTGCGGGCGTCCCCTGTAGGCTTCGGGATACTCGTAGTTACGGAACACATAACAGGGCATGGCCTTGATATCGAGGCCGGGCCGCCGATCCACGTCCGGAAGCCACTCCAACACCTGCTCAAACCCCTGCTCCGCCATATACGCATCGACCATCCGGACGCCGCGCGGCGTACAGGCCAGCGACAGCAGCGGCTTGTCCTTATGGCCCTCGAACACGCCGTACAAATCCTGCATCACCATGGCATAACCCGAGTTGTCATGCCCTTCCTGTTGGGGAAGCATCAAATACAATGCTTTCGCCGGTTCGACCGGCACCTTGCTTTTGATCGCTCCGATTCTGCACATAGCTTCCTCCATCCTCATACGGATTGCCCGCCACGCGCGGCGGGACTTCGTGACGGCGCGCCATCCCGCGCTTTCCGTGCGTGCGGCGATCGTCCGCATCAACACGCAAAGGGGGGAAGAATTTTGGCGGGCCGTTTTCGGCCCGGCGGCACGCGCTTTTATACAAAATTGTTATTTTAAATGTCAAAAGAAAAACATATACCCTGTTTGACGATTCAATGAGCAAATAACATACTTATTTTTAGGTATCAATTCGTTCATTTGATTTTTGTCCTATTTTTACAAAATTGTAATATCCATTCTTTCATCGAAGCGTCTCCCCCATTCCTCTTTCCTCACGCTTCCCCATGCAACGAGGCGGCAACGCGCTCGCACGGCCTCCCTTCTTGAGGGCCTCCGCCACACGGCGCGGAACCGTCCCATTCGTTCGATCAGCAGGCTAAATGGCCTTGCATGGCCTGACGCTTTGCCGTATGAGACGGGAACATCTTTTCGGGTTGATAAAGGATAGAACACCATGTCCCTGCAGCGTTTTTTCACACGTTCCACTTTTGGGCGCTTCGCCCTGTTCATGATGGCCGGGCTGCTGTGCGCAAGCCTT
>OGZE01001445.1_pt1 | contig 13843 bp, 9 predicted proteins | sample 1576731 | NCBI WGS metagenome assembly OGZE01 (sample SAMEA3541503, study PRJEB24748) | human gut metagenome | biome: human gut; feature: human-associated habitat; material: faeces | place: China | collected 2012 | reverse complement strand
GTGTGTGGGGAGATAAAGAAACGGTTTTGAAGATTATTGTTGTTCCTCCTTTTTGTAACTATTGACAAAGACGCAACACTCCCATCTTCGAAACACAAAGTCAAGAGGGGTTTGCCTCCTGTTGTTGAACGAAACAGATGTTTCGCACTGCTGAGAAACCACCAAGACATCGGAAGCACGCGCCTTTTCATGATTTCCGCCCATGCATCATCGTTCAAGCCTACCAGCCGAACCTGAATTCCCGCGCTGACGACGCTCGAAAAGTAGCCGAAGACCAACCGCAGCTTCTCGACATGATGATGTCGTTTCGGATTTCTCAAGTCCTCCCGCCTACACTTCCGTCCTCGCCAGTACAAGCCGCGCAGAACGTCTTTTCATAGGTCCTCCCACTTCCTCCCAATCAGGCGACTTTCTCGTGACGGGAGCAACCCGAACGGCTTTCTCAAGCCGATGTGTTGTAAAAACACCTCAGAAGCCCAACTGTTTCCCCAATTTTGTTGCCATTTTAATACGGATACGGGTTTTCCCCCCACCCCCTCTTCCAAAGATTTTCTATCGTTGAAACAACTCTTCCAATTTCTTTCAACAAAAGTTCTCGGAGGAAACATGCAAAAGACTGTAATCGCGTGCTGTGTCGGCGCGCTTTTCGCTGCAGGGACAGCCGCAGCGGCGACCCATGAACAGGACGGCAAGACTGGCATCGCCGGTGAAGGTTCCGCCCTCACCGTCAACGCTCAGACTCCACAAGTCGGGGAAAATACACAGATCATCGGCGGTTGGTGGCATTACACGGATTTGGTTACCGCTGAGACCGATCTCAATCATGCAGGTTCCACGAGCGACCTGACCGTTGATCTCACCAACGAAAAACAGGTCGATGAAATCGTGGGCGGGAACTACATCAAGCAGCCCACGGGCCTCGCCGACAAGACGCATGAAGCCACCATCGGCGACACGAAGCTGACCGTCAAGGCCGTCAAGACTGAATACAACGTCGCCGGCAGCAAGGCGAACAATATGGGCAAAGGCTCCATCGTCAACGGAAACACGACGCTCGTTATTGAAGACGTGTTCATTGAGTACGCAGCCGCCCCGTCCAAGGGCGCCGTGGTAGGCGGAAACTACATCAAGGCCTCAAGTCCCAGCGCCGGCATGGTCTCCCAAACGAACTCCACTGTCGGCGACACCTCCGTCACCATCAACGGCGGAACCGTCAAGGGCTCCGTCTACGGCGGCAGCTTCGCCGAAAACTATACTCACGTGGATACGCCCGACATGCAGCTCAAGCTCACGACCGGCAACTCCTCCCTGCAGATCAATGGCGGCACGTACAACGGCCATGTCGTGGCCGGCAGCGGCGTCACGGGACAGGGAACTTCCTCCACGGCCCAATCCGCCGCCGTTACGATCAATGCAGCCAAGAACAAGACCGTCACCCTCGGGAACGATAACATTCTCATTGGCGGCGACTACCTCGCCAACCGCGGCAAGTCCGCAATTGAAGGCAACACCTCCGTCACCGTGACGGGTGAAGGCACAATCACGCTCGGCAAGGGCATCGTCGGCGGCAGCTACGTTGCTGAAAACAAGATGGGCAACGCCGCAGCTTCGAGCAAGGAATACACGGCCTCCGAAATCAAGGGCGCAACCAACATCCTCGTTGACGCCGCAAAGGTCACGGTGAAGGACGAAGTCATCGGCGGCACGTATCTGCGCCAGACCGTCCAGGACACTGACAAAGACAGCTTCGTTTCCGCCACGGTCGGCAGCACGAATCTCATCCTCAAGGCCGGCACCTTCAAGGCCAACGTCATCGCCGGCGGCAAGTCCAACGACTACACGGGCAGCCTCTCGAGCGACGTTCTCGGCGACACCTCGCTCACCATCACGGGCGGCACCTATGAAGCCGCAGTGCTCGGCGGCGGCTCCGCCAAGGCGGGCCAGGGTGACGCATCCAACAAGCGCGACGTCTCCGCCGACGTCATGGGCACGGCCCGCGTGAACGTCACGGGCGGCACGCTCAACGGCATCGTCGGCGGCGGCCTGAGCTATTTGTACACCAGCTCTGCACTGACCGACGCCGTTGTGACGACCCACGTTGAAAATGTGGCAGCCAATATTACTGGCGGCACGATCAACACCATGGATCACAACAGCGGTCTTGACGGCTTCGGGATTCCGGCCTCCGTCGTGGGTGGCGGCGTGGCATATTCCAAGAGTACGGTAACCACCAACAAGGTGGAAGCCACCGTTGGAAACGTCGACATGACGATCGCAGGCAAGGGCGTCAAGCTCTCCGGCGACATCTACGCCGGCGGCTTTGCCCATGGCGCCAAGACTGCTGCCTCCGTCAACAGCACCCGTCTCACGATCGCCGACGCCACGCTCGGTGCTGCGGACTCTCAAGTCAACGTCTTTGCCGGCGGCTACGCCGCACAGGGCGCGACCTCCACGGTCAAGACCTCCGAGGTGACGATCGCCAACTCGAAGATCTTCGGCAACGTCTACGGCGGCGGCAACAAGGCCGACGCACAGAGCAACGTCACGGTCGAAAACTCTGTCATCACGCTTGACGGTGCCGATGTCACCGGCATCGTTTCGACCGAATCCTTCGAGCCCTCCGTTAACGCAGCGCTCATGCGCCTCGCCGAAGCCGACACGGGCGCGGGTGATGCTGAAGCGAACAAGACCCAGCGCACGATCAACCTCATCAACTCCAAGATGGGCACGCTCCAGATTTCGGCCAAGCAGGACACGGAAACGTCTCTTTATCTTGTAGGCAGCAACACCGTCGGCGCGATCACGGGCGGCAAGGCCTCTGAAATCGTCTTCGACGGCACCGGCACGCCCGCCGGCGAGGCGATCCTGACGCTCACGAAGGAAGGCGCCTCGTTCGACATGTCCGGCGACAAGGACATCGTCGCCAGGAACGTCGCTTCGGGCACGCTCCTCGTTGACGGCAAGTACAAGACGGCCGCCGAAACCACGGTGACCCTCGAGAACGCCTTCGGCGACGTGGTCTACGACCTCGGCAAGGATGCCATCGACAGCACCGACCTGCTCCTCACCGATGCCGGCATCGTGATCGGCACGGGCGACACGGCCCAGACGATCGGCGCCTCTTCCGTGAAGGTCTCCGAGAGCTCGAAGACGCTCGCCGAAGCCCAGCTCGGCTCCGTCGCCTTCGTGACGCAGGGTGCCGAATTCGTCGCCGACGAAGGCATGCGCTCGATCCGCGCCGCCGCGAAGGAAGGCTCGTTCACGGCCTTCGGCGCGATGGCCGGCGGCTACAACCGCTACGAAACGGGCTCGCATGTTGACGTCGAGGGCTTCTCGCTTGCCGTCGGTACGGCCGGCCGCATCAACAACCTGACGCTCGCAGGCTTCGTTGAAGCCGGCTGGGCCTCGTCCGAATCGCACGTCGCCTCCACCGAAGCCGACGCCGACCACGACTACTACGGCGTGGGCGCCGCGATGCGCTATGACTTCCAGTCGCCCTTCTACCTCGACGGCGCCGTCCGCCTCGGCCAGATCTCGACCGAATTCGACGGCTCCTACGGCACGGGCACCGCGAAGTACGACGCCGACGGCCTCTATGCGACGGCTCACATCGGCGCGGGCTACGTCTTTGACTTGACGCCCGACGTCAAGCTCGACGCCTACGGCCGCTACCTCCTCTCCTATGTCGAGGGCGACGACGTCACGCTCGAAAGCGATGCGAAGGAACGCTTCTCCATGGACGACACGACGACCCATGCGGTCCGCCTCGGCGCTCGTCTTGAAGGCGCCTTCCAGACCTTCGACTGGTACGCCGGCCTCGCATACGAGCACGTCTTCGACGGCAAGGCCGAGGGCGAGCTGAAGTTCGCGGGCGCCACCGCCGCGCTTGATGCGCCGAGCCTCAAGGGCGACAGCGCCATCGTCGACCTCGGCTTCACCATGAAACCCGAAGCCAACGGTCCCTGGACCATCGGCGTGGGCCTCAAGGGCTATGCCGGCGACCGCCGCGGCGGCACCGGCAGCGTGAACGTCCTCTACACGTTCTAAAGCCTCTCTCCCCCGTCTCCTCTCGCAAGGAGGCGGGACCCACCAGTAACAACGGCGGGCTCCCACTCGGGAGTCCGCCGTTTCTTTTGTCGTCTGCATCAAGTCGCCTCCCCGTCACGGGAAAACGGCACTGTTGAAGTGCCTGAGAAGGCGCTTCCTGCAACCACAACATGTCGTCTTCCTTTTTCCACAGCACCAACCGTCCGGCCAACTCCGTGTACTTGAGAAAAGGAACCTCTTGTTCAAGGCACCGCTTCTGCAGTTCTATCGCCTTGTTCCACACGAAACGCCGCCACCCGGCAGCTTGAGCGAAGATTCGCTTCTGCTCCCGGGTAGGCATCAGTTCGAACTTGTAGGCGATGTTGGCTTTCGTGACCTCAATCCTACACCGTCCTTTTCGAGGACGCATACTTCGCACGAGTTGGTGCGAAGGGGATTTGAGCGCCTATCATCCCGGCAGTTAAAACCGCGGGTTTTCTCGGCTCGACTTTATAAGGGGTGCTTGATGTTAGACAACGTGTCTGCGGAACGATAAAATTACGTGTTTAAATCCGGGGTCGCCCGCCTTGCGGCGGCGGGGCCGGACCGAACAAGTTTTTGACACGGACGCCCGACCCTGCGTCCTGCCTCAGCATGCATCCACGTCTCAGCCTGAAAAATATCACCAAGCGGTACCCGGGGATCGTTGCCAACGACGGCATCAACATGGATATCGCGCCCGGTGAAGTGCTCGCCGTCCTCGGAGAGAACGGCGCCGGCAAGTCCACCCTCATGAAGATCATCTACGGCTCGGTGCGTCCCGACGAGGGGAGCCTCGAGTTCGACGGCAGGCCCCTCGACGTATCGAGTCCTGCCGAAGCGCGTGCGAGCGGCATTGCGATGGTGCACCAGCACTTCGCGCTTTTCGACACGCTGACGGTGGCCGAGAACGTGGCCCTCGGGCTTCCGCCCGGCCGCTCCACGGCCGAAATCTCCGAGGAGGTGAAGACGCTCGGCGAGAAGTACGGCCTTGAGGTGGATCCCGCTGCGGTCGTCTACGAGCTCTCGATGGGTGAGCGCCAGCGCGTGGAGATCATCCGCGCCCTGATGACGAATCCCAAGCTCCTCATTCTTGATGAGCCCACCTCGGTGCTCGTGCCCCAGGCCGTCAGGAAGCTCTTCGTGACGCTCCACCGTCTGGCTGAGGAAGGCGTCTCCATTCTCTTCATCTCCCACAAGCTTGACGAAATCCGCGAGCTCGCCGACCGCTGTGTCGTGCTGCGTGCGGGCAGGATCGTCTCGTCCGTCAATCCGAAGGCCGAGACCGAGGCGTCGCTTGCCCGTCTGATGATCGGCGCCGAGCCGCCCGCGATCCGCGAGGCCTCGGGCACGCCGGGCGAAGTGGTCTTCGAGATGAAGGATGTCAGCTATCCAGGCTCGCTGCGCGTGTGCGGCATCGAGAACGTCTCCGTGGCCGTGCGCAAGGGCGAGATCGTCGGCGTCGCCGGCATCTCGGGCAACGGTCAGGCGCGCCTGATGGCGGTCGCTGCGGGCGAGGCCCCCGTCGCCGACGAGGGCGTCATGCTCTTCGGCAAGCCCGTCGGCAGCCTCGGCACCCGTGACCGCCGCCGCCTCGGCCTACGCTACGTGCCCGAGCAGCGCCTCGGCCACGCCGCCGTGCCCGAAATCTCGCTCCAGACGAACACCTATCTCACGGGCGACGACCTCGTGAAGCACGGCTTCATTCTCGAGGAGAAGGCCCTGCGCTTCACGGAGAAGATCATCGAGCGCTTCCACGTGAAGACCCCGTCCCCGCAGAAGCATGCGGGCGGCCTCTCGGGCGGCAATCTGCAGAAGTTCATCATGGGCCGCGAGATTCTTCAGAATCCGGGCGTGCTCATCGTCAATCAGCCCACTTGGGGCGTCGACGTCGGCGCCGCCGCCACGATCCGCAACGCGCTGATGCGCTTGCGCGAGGACGGCGCGGCCGTGCTCGTCGTTTCCGAGGAAGTCGACGAACTCTTCGAGATCTGCGACCGCATCGCGGTCATGTACCGCGGCCATCTCTCTCCCGCCGTTCCCAAGTCTGAAATGAACATTGAAATCGTCGGCCGCTGGATGTCCGGTCTCTGGCCCGACGGCCCCGCCGGCGCGTCCGGTCATGAAGGAGGCGAAGCATGAATTTCCCCATTGCCATGACCTCGCGTCAGGAGCCCGCCCGCAGCCTGCGCTGGCTGTCGCCCGCGCTTGCACTCCTGCTCACGGTCGTCGCGGGCGCCGTGATCTTCGCCACGCTCGGCAAGGATCCCGTCGAGGCCCTCGTCACCTTCTTCATCTCTCCGCTCGACAGCCTGAGCGGCTGGGCCGAGGTGTGCGTCAAGATGACGCCGTTGCTGCTCTGCTCCGTGGGCCTCGTGGTGTGCTTCCGCGCCAACGTCTGGAACATCGGCGCCGAGGGCCAGCTCGTTGCGGGCGCCATTGCGGGCGGCGCGGTCGCCCTGATGTGCAACGACACGACGGGCCCCTGGTTCGTCGTCCTCGTCATGCTGGCCTCTGCGCTCGGCGGCGCTCTCTGGGGCGCGATCACGGCGCTTCTTCGCCACAAGTTCCACGCCAACGAGATTCTTGTCTCGCTCATGCTCGTCTACGTGGCGCAGTTCCTGCTCTCCTGGGCCGTCCAAGGGCCGCTTCGCGATCCCGACGGCTTCGGCTTCCCGCAGACCGCGCTCTTTGAAAGCGGTGCGCTCCTGCCCGTCATCCTCGAGGGCACCCGCCTGCACGCCGGCGCCCTGATGGCCGTCATCGCCGCGCTCGGCATCTGGGTCCTCATGGACAAGATGGAGATCGGCATGGAGTTCAAGATCTCCGGCATGGCGCCGCTCGCCGCCCGTTATGCGGGCTACCGTCCGGGTCACCTGATCTGGATCTCGATGCTCATCTGCGGCGCCCTCGCGGGGCTTGCCGGCGGCATCGAGGCCGCGGGTCCGCTCGGCCAGCTCACCCCGACCATCTCTCCGGGGTATGGCTTCGCAGCTATCATCGTCGCCTTCGTGGGGCGCCTGACGCCGCTGGGCTGCGTGCCCGCCGCGTTCATCATGGCGCTCTTCTATCTAGGCGGCGAGCTCGCGCAGAGCCGCCTCGGCCTTCCGTCCTCGATCACGGGCGTCTACCAGGGCCTTCTTCTCTTCTTTATACTCGCCTGCGATACGATGATCTTCTATCAGTTCAAGTGGATCGGCTTCAAGAAGGAGGCTGCCTGATGAGTCTCGCCGCATCGATCATTTCCTCCACGCTCAACGCGGGGACGCCCCTTCTCATCGCCGCCGTCGGCATCATCATTCATGAGAAGTCGGGCGTGCTCAACCTCGGCATTGAGGGCATCATGCTCATGGGCGCCGTTTCGGGCTTTGCGGTGACGCATGCCACGGGCAGCTTCGAGCTCGGCTTTCTCGCGGGCATGGGCGTAGGCCTTCTGCTCGGCCTGCTCTTTGCGTTCTTCACGATCGGCCTTCGCGCCAACCAGTACGCCGCAGGTCTTGCGCTCACGCTCTTCGGCACGGGGCTCTCGGCCTTCCTCGGCCAGTCCCTGCAGGGCGCCGCGCTTCCCGGCCGCGCTCCGCTCGGCATTCCGGGCCTCGAGGGCATTCCGTTCCTCGGCGAGGCGTTCTTCTCCCAGCACTGGCTCGCCTATGCCGCGCTTGCGATGATCGCGGGCGTCTGGTACTTCCTCTTCAAGTCTCGTCCCGGCCTCATTCTCCGAGCCGTCGGCGAGTCTCCCGAATCTGCATTCGCGCTCGGCTATCCCGTGCGCCTCATCCGCTTCTGGGCCGTGCTCTTCGGTGCCATGATGGCGGGGCTTGCGGGCGCCTACCTCTCGCTCGTCTACACGCCGCTCTGGGTCGAGGGCATGGTTGCGGGCCGAGGCTGGATCGCACTTGCGCTCGTCACGTTCGCCACCTGGCGTCCCGCGCGCGTGCTCGTCGGCGCCTACCTCTTCGGCGGCGTCACGATGCTTCAGTTCGCGGTTCAGGGCATGGGCATCGACATCGCGCCGCAGTTCATGGCCATGACGCCGTACATCGCGACGATTCTCGTGCTGGTTCTCATCAGCCGCAATCCCGCCTGGATCCGCCTCAACGTGCCCGCCTCGCTCGGCAAGCCGTTCGCGCCGCGCAGCTAAGAATTTCACCTGGCGAGAAGGTAGGCATGTCCTGCCTTCTTGGCTAAACTAGCCATTGATTCTTTTACTTCTGTCTTCAGGAGAATTCATCCATGCAAAAACGTACTGCCTTCAAGCTCTGCCTCGCCGGCGCCACCGCCGTCGCGCTCAACGCCGCCCCGGTCGCCGTCTTCGCCAAGGACGAGCCGCTGAAGGTCGCCTTCGTCTACGTCAGCCCGGCCAACGAGGAAGGCTGGTCCTCCCAGCATGACATCGCCCGCAAGTTCGTCGAAGAGAAGTTCGGCGACAAGATCAAGGTGACCTGGATCGAGAACATCCCTGAAAATGCCGACGCCCAGCGCGTCATCCGCGACCTCGCCCAGCAGGGCAACAAGATCATCTTCGCGACGTCGTTCGGCTACATGAACTCCGTCATGAAGGTCGCCAAGCAGTTCCCGAACGTCTACTTCGAGCACGCCACGGGCTACAAGACGAGCAAGAACGTCAAGAACTACACGGCCCGCTTCTATGAAGGCCGCTACCTCGCCGGCATGCTCGCCGCCGCCACGACGAAGACCAACATCCTCGGCTACGTCGCCGCCCTTCCGATTCCCGAAGTGTTCCAAGGCATCAACGCCTACACGCTCGGCGCCCGCGCCGTGAACCCGAACATCGAGGTCCGCGTCGTCTGGACGTCCTCCTGGTACGATCCGGGCAAGGAAGCCGACGCCACGAAGGCCCTCATCGGCATGAAGGCCGACGTGATCACGCATCACACGAACTCCACGGCCGTCGCCTCCACCTGCGAAGAAGCCAAGGTTCCGGTCATCTCCTACAACTCCGCCATGCACAAGGCTGCTCCGACGATGCTTCTCGGCGGCGTCGTGCACCGCTGGGAGGAGTACTACACGAACGAAATCCAGAAGGTGCTTGACGGCAAGTGGGACAACACCCCGGTTTGGGGCGGCGCGAACGTCCACATGATTGAGCTTGCCGACATGACCCCGAAGGCTCCGGAAAACGTCGCCTCCCGCATCAAGGCCACCTACGCCAAGCTTGAAAAGGGCGAGTTCCATCCGTTCACGGGTCCGGTTGTCAGCAATGAAGGCAAGGTCATGATTCCGGAAGGCAAGGTCGCCACCGACGAAGAACTCCAGCAGATGATGTACTTCGTTGAAGGCGTGGCCAGCAAGGTCCCGACCGCCAAGTAATCCGCTCTCAAGGGCTTGATTCAGGGCCTCTTCCTCCTTCGGGAGGCGGAGGCCTTTTTGCATTCTCGGCACGCGTCGTGCGAGGCATGAGTCTTTTCGCAGGCTCGGCTAAGATAGCGTTCCGAACGGGGCGAGCGCCCCTGCATTTTTTCCGGATGCCGACATGACGACCGACACGCTTCTTCTGATACTTACGGGCCTGTGCGCCTTTCTCGCCGCCGCTGTGGTCTGGCTCGTGCTCGAAATGCGCCTTCTGAAGATCCAGACTTCGGAGAACCTGCGGCGCGACGAGCAGGACGAGATGATTGAGGCGATCCTCACGGGGGTGAGGAGCGAGCGCCAGGAGGTGCAACAGGCGGTCCTCAACGTCGAGCGCGGCGTCTCGCAGACGCTGGCGGGGCTGACCGGCTACCTCACCGAGCAGCAGAACAGGAGCGCGGCCGAGGTGCGTACGCTCAACGAGACGGCCAGACAGTCGCTTGCCGAGACGCGCGAGGTGATGAACCGCCAGCTCCTTGAGCTGCAGGGGCTGGTGGACGCGCGCTTCGCGAAGATCATCGAGACGAATGCATCGGCGAGCGAAGCGCTCGGCGCCAAGCTCGAGTCCAAGTTCTCCGAGATCCGCACGAGCGTGGACGCCAGCCTTGAGAAGGTGCGCGCAGGCAACGAGGCCCGCCTCGAGGAGATGCGTGCGACGGTTCAGGAAAAGCTCGATCGCACGCTCTCCGAGCGCCTTACGGCGAGCTTCAGGACCGTGGACGAGAAGCTCGGCCTCGTGCAGACGGGGCTGGGCGAGATGCGTACGATGGCCGAGAGCGTCAGGGACCTCAAGGGCATCCTCGCAAACGTGAAGACCCGCGGCACCTTCGGCGAGACGCAGCTCGCCGCCATCCTCGCCAACATCCTCACGCCAGCGCAGTACGGCGCCCAGGTGAGGGTCGTGCCGGGCAGCCGGGAGGCGGTGGACTTTGCGGTGAGGATGCCGGGCGCTTCGGGAGACGGCCCCTGTTGGCTCCCTATGGACTCGAAGTTCCCTGTCGAGGACTATGCACGCCTGCTTGATGCCGAGTCGAGGGCGGATGCGGCTGCGGCCGCCCAAGCGAGGGTGGCGCTTGAGAGGGCCGTCCTTGTGCAGGCAAAGTCGATTCATGACAAGTACGTCAGGCCGCCCTACACGACGGAGTTCGCCGTGATGTACCTGCCGAGCGAGGGACTTTATGCGGAGGTGATCAGGATTCCGGGGCTCTTCGAGAAGCTTCAGCGCGACTGGCGGATCACGCCCGCGGGGCCGACGGTCGTATCGGCGCTCGTCAACAGCCTGCAGATGGGCTTTGTGACTCTTGCGCTTCAGGAGCGTTCGAGCGAGGTCTGGAAGGTGCTCGGCGAGGTCAAGGGTGAGTTCCTGCAGTTTGCCGAGGGCTTCGCGAAGGTGCAGAAGAAGTTCTCCGAGGCGCAGTCGAGCCTCGATGCGATGAAGACGCGGCAGAACGTGATGCAGAAGAAGATGAGTTCGATTGAGGCGGCTGGTCTTCTCGAGGAAGATGGGCAGGAAGAGACGGGCGCCGCGGACAAACTGTCTCAAGGCGTACGAGGTTCGAACGCGAGCGTTGCGGCTGGGCTAAACTGAACGCATGGCCGCCGCGGGTGCGGCGCTTTCAAGGAGTAAATATGAAGAAGATCATGCTTGCCGCCATGATGATCTGCGGCGCCGTTGCGCTTGCCGGATGCAACACTGTCGCCGGTTTCGGCACCGACCTCAAGAAGGGTGCCAACCACGTCGGCACGGCGCTTGAGAGCATCGGTTCCAAGGGCCAGAGCAGTCAGGCGCCTGCCAAGTCGGCAGAATCCAAACCGGTCGAGGACAAGTAAGTCCTTTCCGTCAAGCGAATGAACGGGACCCGCTTCGAACGTCGAAGCGGGTCCTTTTTCTAAGCGCGGGGTTCAGGTCTGGGTGAGGGCCGTGCTTACGCGTCGTTTTCCTGCGCATTGTGCGGACGACGGCGGAAGCGGTTGCGCAGGCCGCCAAGGCGACGGTGATGCTGCGGCTTGGGTTCGAGCGCGGGGTCCTGGGCCGGGACGCCGTTGTAGCGCGGGATGTCGGCGGGGACCGGGGCGAGTTCGCCGAATTCGGGCGTTTCGCCTGCGAGGAACTTCTTCTCATAGTCTTCGAGCGCGCGGCCCACGACCTTCGACAGACCGATCAGGGCGATGATGTTCGGGATCGCCATCAGGCCGTTGAAAAGGTCGGCGAGCTCCCACACGAGGGTGACGTGGAGGAAGGAGCCGGCCATGATGAAGGCGAGGACGAGCACGCGGTAGATCGAGACGTAGCGCACGCCGACGAGGTACTTGACGTTCTGCTCGGCGAAGAAGTACCAACCGACGATGGTCGTGAAGGCGAAGAAGAGCAGGCAGACCGCGACGAAGCCGTTGCCGATCGTGCCCAGACCGAGCGTGAAGGCCTTCTGGGTGAGCGCGATGCCGGTCGTCGTGCCGTCAAGCGAACCCGTGCAGAGGATTACGAAGGCGGTCATGTTCACGACGATGAACGTGTCGATGAAGAGGCCGATGATGGCGGCGAGCCCCTGTTCGGCGGGGTGCTTGACGCGGGCCACGGCGTGGGCGTGCGGGGTCGAGCCCATGCCGGCTTCGTTCGAGAAGAGGCCGCGGGCGACGCCGTAGCGGATGGCTTCCTTGATGCCGGCGCCGATGACGCCGCCGGTGGCGGCCATCGGGTCGAAGGCGCCCACGAAGATCATTTCAAAGGCATGCATCACCCCTTCGAGGTTCGTGAAGATGATGGTGAGCGAGCCGATGACGTAGATGAGGGCCATGATCGGGACCATCTTTTCGGCGAACGAGGCGATGCGACGGATGCCGCCGATGAAGATGAAGCCGGCGATGATGAAGGTGAAGATGCCGGTGACCCAGGTCGGGACGTTGAAGGCCGTGTAGAAGGCGCCGGCGATCGAGTTGGCCTGCACCATGTTGCCCACGAAGCCGAGCGCGATGATGATCGCGACCGAGAAGAAGGCGGCGAGCGTCTTGCTGCCGAGACCCTGGCTGATGTAGTAGGCCGGGCCGCCGGTCAGGTGGCCGTGAGCGTCGCGGGTGCGGTAGAGCTGGGCGAGGACGGCTTCGGAGAAGATGGTCGCCATGCCGAAGAAGGCGGCGATCCACATCCAGAAGATGGCGCCCGGACCGCCCATGGCGATGGCGGTGGCCACGCCGGCCAGGTTGCCCGTGCCCACCTGGGCCGAGATGGCCGTCGCGAGCGACTGGAAGGAGGACATGCCGTCCTTGTCGGCCTTGCGGCCGAAGAGCGTGATGCCGCCGAAGACGTGCTTGACGGCCATGACGAAGCGCTTGATCTGAACGAATCGAAGCTTGAAGGTGAAGTACAGGCCCGTGCCGACGAGCAGCGGAATGAGGCCGTACATGCCCCAGAGCAGGCTGTTGATGCTCTGAATGATTTGAGTGGTCTGATCCACGGTGATGACTCCGGTTTTTGCTTGAAAAGTGGGGCAGTCTTCGGGCGGAGTTTGTCCGAATCTAGGCCTTATGATTCTGACCGGGGAGGCAGGATGCGGGCACTTGGAAACGATCCTGCGGACAAGCGGTTGAAGAATAATGATTCGCCCGGTCCCGGGTTCTCAGGCGGAACCCAAGCCTTCATTCTATGAATTGGTTCGGGAATCGCGGGATGCCCCGGGACGTATTCAGGGGATGGGCATTCTGCCTAGATTCGGGGGAAACGCCTGTGCGTGTGGCGCTGGTGGAATTTCGTATCGTTTCGGACGATTTCGTGGTTCGTTGATGCGCGTCAAGTCGGTTAGGGAGACTCGGCGGATGGCCTGCGGCACAGGCTAAGGTGTATTCTCTAGGTGGTTCCGACGGGATTGGGGGACACGAAACGGGGGCTTCTCAGACGGAGTGGAAACGGCTAAAATGATCGGCCTTTTTCTTCCTCTGTTTTTTTGGAGTCGTACATGTTGCGAAAGTTCATGCGCGGTGCGCTTTACGTCGCCTTCGCCATGGTGGCCCTCTGGATCATCGTCAACGTCATTGCCATGGCGAAGTACGCGCTCAGCTGAGCGCGTCGAGCCTCGCCGCCGTCTCTTCGGGACGGAAGGCGCAGGCGCCGTATCGCTTCATCTTGCGGCCGGCCTTGAGCACGAGCTTGTCCTTGCTCACAAGAAGCTTTGCGCCGCCCGCAAGCGTGAGCGTGAAGAACTTCTGGTCAAGGGGGTCCCTGCACTGGACCGTGATGACGTCGGCCGCCTCCCTGATCTTCTCCTCGTCGACGGGCACGCTCATCGAGCACCAGAGCGCTGCGAGTCTCGCCGCCTCGTCCTCGTCGCCCGTGAACGCGGGGCGCGAGAGCACCTCCGCAAGCTCCATGACCGCCTCGCCCGAGCGCAGCGCATGGATGCGCCCCTCCTCGAGG
>OGZE01001437.1_pt1 | contig 13922 bp, 16 predicted proteins | sample 1576731 | NCBI WGS metagenome assembly OGZE01 (sample SAMEA3541503, study PRJEB24748) | human gut metagenome | biome: human gut; feature: human-associated habitat; material: faeces | place: China | collected 2012 | reverse complement strand
CCAAAACCATTCGTCCGTACTTCTACTTTTCCTGTTTCATTATTATTCGCATCATCTTTTATCATTTATAGTATAATGTCCATGTATAAATAATAGGAGGGCATACGATGAAACATTTCTATGTGGGAATCAATAATTTTATTTATAAGCATCCTTTTATAAAATCTTGCGTCCATTTTTCATCGCTCTTTTGTCCATGGATGGTTGCTATTTTTTATTCATTATTTTTATTAAAGATTGTTATAGAATCCCCTAACGGTTTCTTTTACTTATTGAGTCAACCTATGATAGTTTTAATATGCACGGCTTTATTAAGAATTTTTATTAATAGGCCTCGCCCTTATGAAAAATATTCAATTAAACCTATCGGTGATAAAAGACAAAGCGGACATTCTTTTCCAAGCATTCATGCCAGTCTCACTCTCTCTATTGCACTTACCGTTATTAAAACTGGACCAAATATGGGATTATTATTATTTGCTTTAGCCTTTACCATTACAATTACCCGTTTACTTACAGGTGAACATTATTTAACCGATATAATTGCAAGTATTCTTATTGCTTTAGGTATTTATTTTATATCATAACCGCACCTAAAAGACGTGGTATGCACTCGCCCTAGAAGAGCACGTTGTTGACAAAGTCTTCACTTGCTGAAGTCTAACAGCTGCAGCGACTTTACTGGCCAGCCCTTAAAGGGCTTTTATTTTTTGTCTTTTTCCCAAGCCCACTCATAAACAGGTCTATAAATTCTTTCATACTCATTTGATCATATCCTGCAATTGAGTTTGCATATATTCCATCTGTTTATTATTTTATTTTGCAGTATTATATTTTTTAATGTGTTTAATTAGCAGATTACACTAGTAGCCTTTTCTTTCCATTTGATTTTGGTATATAAACTCTTTTGACCGGTTGAGGTCTATATTTCTTTTCCAATATTCCCTTTTTGATTCTTTCTTTATTGTTTTGGAAATATGTATCAATTTCATAAATGGTCATTTTATCAACTCCCGCTACCTTCATCTCCATGGAATTACGGTTTCCAATTATGAGACCATTCTTGATTTCGAACTGTTCAAACATCATATAAACATTAGGTCCTTCAGTACTGTGTGTCCTACCTACTATAACCTCAGCTGCCTTCTTGTGACAAACCTTTTTCGACCAACGGTACCATTACTGTTTTTAAAGTTTACTGGACTTCGTTGTTCACAAGACCTTCCGGGGTAATTCACTAATCCTCTTCCTTTTACAACGTCTTGATTTGCTGTCTTGGTTTTACGTTTACCTTTTGGACTTCGATTTGTATTGCAAACTCATCCACCATTTAGCTTTATATCAAGTTTCTGTTCGTACGCTCAAAAGAATCACTACACCACTTCCTCCATCCTTGTCACCACTGGCAACGACTTGTGGTTCATTACACTTGGCGGTAAATACCTGTGGTTGGTTTATCTCCAACTGAATTAGTGCCATGCCCGGCACACATAAAAAAACTGTTACGAATTAAACTTCGTAACAGTTTTTTATTGAAAGACCATTTTTATCATCGTTGTAACTAACCGAAAAATTTTTTTGATTCTCTTAAAATTACCAATGTTATCTACTCAACATAAATTTTAATTTATGTGAATGGTAGTCTTTTATTTTTTTATTCTCCACCATCTAATCCTTTGACATCTTTTTTAGATAGCTTGTCTCCTTCTTCTACACGATCAATTAATTTTTTAATTCTTTTTACCTTACTTTGATATGGTTTCATAACATAACATGCAGCACCATGCATAGAATATGTATCTTCTGTGGTATACCCATCACCATCTATTTGAACATTAAATAATTCCCATTCAGCATTATCATCTAATTGCATATTAATTAATGATTTAATTTCTTTTGATGACATATTTGTTTCAAAACATCCTTCAATTGCTGAAAGAATATTTTGGAAATTAGTAATGATTTTTGGTGACATTGCTTTTTCTAACATTGCTTTTAATAAAGCTTGTTGATGTTGTCCTCTGACAAAATCTCCAGCCGCAAATGATTTTCTTTCACGAACGAAGCATAATGCCTTGTCTCCATCCATTTCCTGTTTTCCTTTTACGATATGGTAGCTACCATGTAATGTTGTAAATTCACGATCAGAGTCAACTGTTACTCCACCAAGAGCATCGATAATATTTGTAATTCCTGCAAAATTTGTTCTTGCATAATAGTTTATTTTTAAATCCAAGAAGTCTTCGATTGTAGAAATTGTTTCTTCAACACCATAAATTCCCGTATGTGTTAATTTATCCATTTTTCCATTTTTATGAAGATTGATTTGACAATCTCTTGGAATACTTGTCATTAAAATTTGTTTTGTTTTTGGATTGACTGTAACTAACAAGTTAACATCTGTTCTCGATACAGTTGAAACACTTCCATAAGTATCAATACCTGTAATATAAATAGTAAATGGTTTTTCTGTTACATCTGTAACTGCTGTGGTAACAGCTTTTGCTTTCTTTTCAAATTCATAAGTTTTAACAATGCGTGTTTCATCATCAAAACCTTCATGATTAACTTCCAACATCGATTTATATTGTTCACCTACAACAATAACATCGACTTTACCTGTATATAAAGCATCTGATAATTGTGAATACGTATCAAAATTTGTATATTTTTGTGTATCGATCGTATCTTCCATTTGTGCTAATGCTTTATTTAAAGTGGATTTTTCTTTTTCATAAGATCTACCAAATCTTTTCCCTTTAAGATCTTTTAAAGCGGCACTTCCATATTTACCATCTTTTAAAACAATAACATTGATTGCATATTTTTGCGTTGTTGTTTGAACATTATTTAAAAATGTATTCCCTCTTGCCGCAAATGTAGAACCAATAATTAATACAATAGAAACAAGTAAACTTAATACCTTAGAAATAATAATTCTTTTACTATGTTTATTTTCTTGTTCTTTTTTCTTACCTGATTGAATAATTCCCCAAAAAATAGCAATTAAAACAACTAAAACAGCCATCAAAAGTGCAAAGTATTTAACAGGTAATAATTGTGTTAAATAGACAAAATATAAAAATACACCTGATGCAACAACTTGTAATGTCAAAATAAGTGCGCGAGATGTCATGAACTTCATAAATTTATTTTGTTTCATAATTATCCTCCATATACTCGGTTAATTCTTGATTATCATAGCACAATCGACATTTTATAGCAAATCTTCATCATATTGTAAATAGCAACCTTGGATATATTTTTTGGGTTCTTTTTTCAAGAAAAGTTTACCATCATATTTTTGACAAATTTTCTTGATAATCTCAAGCCTTTTTAAACATTCACTATCCCATTTAAAATTATTTGTGCAGTTATTTTCAATCTTTATAATAATATGATATTCCTCATTTTCTATTTTGTAATGAATCGATTTTTGATTTGTTTTAGAACTAATATAAAAAGCATTTTCTAATAAGCTTTCTAAAATAATTAACAGGTCATAAGATGTCATTCCTATCTTCATATTTTGAGGATATGTCCCATAGAAATCTACTTGTCTTTCTTTAGAGAGTTCCATATATTGATTCATTGTATAATTTACCGCTATATGATTTGTATGAATGACTTCCTTAGGAAGTTCATCCGATATTGACTCTATTATCTTTCCTAATTCTTCATTGCTCTTATGCTCTTTAACAGCATTGGTTAATTTTCTATAATCATGAACGATTTTATTATACTCTTGCATTTTTTGACAAATAACATCCACTAAAGTTTCTTCATATTGTAATGCTTGAATATGAATTTTTTCATTCATCAAATTTTGATAAAAATGTGTCATTTCTATACATACAACATAAATTAATATAATAACCAGAAACGATATAAAAAAACATATGTAACAAGTGTCGCATTCAATTCATTTTTCATATAATCATTAAAGATGAAGATATCTAAAAAAATAATTCCAACCAATACTGTCGCAATAAAATACCACATATAGCTGCTCAATTGAAACTCTTTATCTAAATAATTTTTCAAATATAAATATTCAATTATTAATATGACAAATGCCATAAACCCTATTAAATAACCAAAATAATGATTATTACAATATTCACTATACTTCAAGGGTTCATGATTCATTAAAAAGATACAAAGTTCATTAATAAAAAACAAATTAAAATTTATCCATAAAACCTTAACAAATAAACTACGAAATCTTCCCTTGTAAAAATATCTTGCATAAATACTACTTACTATAATTGTAAAAAGAATTTTAAAATACAAAAAAGAATGATTAAAAACAAATGCACTCACAAATAATATGAGAACAAGTAAGCTATTTCTTATTCTCATATCTTGATTATTCTTTAAAAAAATATTTAAATACATCACATAAATAACACTTTCAAAAAAAGCATATAAAGTATCCAATAAAAGAATCATTGTATTTTATACTCCTGATAAGCATTTTTTACCTTTGTTTTATATTTATAACTTAAAGATAACTGTGTATTGTCAGCTAATATAATATACATTTCTTTAAGATTTATGTGTTTAATATAGTGCATGTTAACTAATATTCCATAAGAAATAGTAATAAATGTATTATTCTTTATCTTCTTTTCAATATCCTTAAATGTTGAACGAACCTTATATTCCTTATTACTATGAATAATAACGTAGTTTTTCTCTGTATGTATATATTGAATGGTTTCATAAGGAAGCGTCAAAATTTGATTAAAACTGCTGACAATCAAGCAACGATGATCTTCTTCTAGCCTTTTTAATAAACGTCCTACCTTATTAGACATATCTTCCTTTAAATTATTCTTTCTTACAAAATCAAAAATATTATAATCAAAACTTTTATAAACAACATGATCGTATTTAGTAATAATAATTTTCAAATATTTCATTTGTTTAGTCTGTTCAAAAAAATCAAATGCTGTCATTTGATCCATTTCATAATCAACATAAACACAATCATATTTTCTAATCTGTTTAATTAATTCATTTGGATCTATAAAATAATCCGTTTCTATTTGTGGGTAATCTTGAAAACATGAACTCAATTTCTTTAAAAAATCAATTTCATCATCTAGTAAAGCTATTTTATATGTCATTTCATGTTATGTACTAATTTCACATACTCTACAATCGTCTTATAAGCCTTTCTTGTTTCTTTGTTTTTCATAAACTCTTTTGGCATGTAGGTATGATCTTTAGTAGCTGCCTCTCTTTCATCTAATGGTATAGGTGTATTGATAAGACCTAAAATATAATCACTTGAAACATTAAAATATTTAGCTAGTGCAACAATCATGTAAGTTTCTGGGGTATTTCTGTTTTGTTCATAAAATTGGATTGTTTTTAATGATACTTTTAACTCCTTTGCCAGCTCCTTTTGTGTCATTTCTTTTTCCAATCTTAAATACTGTATTCTTTCTCCTATCATATATAATCCTCCTTGAGAGGATTATAATTTGTGAATGACCGATTTCTTTATTAGTGTTATTCTACATAGTATTATATATTTTTTTATCCCAAAAAATGCAACAATTTTCCCATTATTTCTTTAATTTTCCCAAAAATATTTTTACATATTTCCTACTACCATCTTTTCTTTTTATCTTTTATAATAGAAATATGGAAAAATATTATACAACTGGACAATTTGCGAAAATGGCAGGTGTCACTTTAAGAACAATTCGATATTATGATAAAATAGGTCTTTTAAAGCCATCTTATATTTTAGAAAACGGCTATCGTCAATATTGTAATAAAGATTTAATCACACTACAAAAGATTCTTGCTTTAAAAGAACTCGGTTTTTCATTAGAAGAAATCTATCCTCTTATTATTGATAATGATAAAGAGAGCTTTAAAGAATCTTTAAAGCTCCAAACATCGTTGATCAATCAAAAAATGAATCATCTTAATAATCTAAAAACAACGATTAAAAGCACCGAAAAGATTTTAGAGCATGATCAGATATCTTGGGAAAAAATCATTGAACTTATTAATTTAACCAATAATGATGAAAACATCATTCAACAATATTTTAATAGTCAAAATTTATCATCCCGCATTTATCTGCATGATCATTTTTCTATCAATAAAGAAAGTTGGTTCGAATGGTTATTTCACCAAATAGACTTTTCTCATGTTTATCAACTTTTAGAAATTGGCTGTGGTAATGGAAAGCTGTGGGAGTATAACTCTTATAATTTAAGAAACCGTGAAATCTTTTTATCCGATATAAGTGAAGGTATGTTAGAAGATACAAGAAAGAAACTTGGTAATGAGTATAATTATATTGTTTTAGATGGACAAAATATTCCTTTTAAAAATTGTTTTTTTGATACGGTTATTGCGAATCACGTTTTATTTTATCTTCAAGATTTGAATCTTTGTCTATCAGAAATTTCTCGTGTCCTTAAGGATTTTGGGACTTTCTATTGTACGACTTATGGTAAAAATCATATGAAAGAAATTATAATGCTTGTTAAAGAGTTTGATTCACGAATCCAATTATCTAAAAATAATCTTGTAGATCGTTTTGGTTTAGAAAACGGAAAAAATCTTTTAAGTCCCTATTTTAAACATATTGAATTAAAAAGATATGATGATTATTTAATTGTGGATGATGCCAAAGCCTTGATGAATTATATAATGAGTTGTCATGGGAATCAAAAAGAATATTTAGGTTATCGTTTAAAAGAATTTCAAGCTTATCTTGAAAAAATTATTGATGAAAATAATGGCATTAAAATTACCAAAGATTGTGGTTTATTTATTTGTAAAAAGTAGTCATACTTTAGATGTTATTACTTTTTTTATTGATAAAATGTATAAATTTTGTATTTTTCATTGACACTTACGTTACGTCATGGTTTATTGTTTAAGAGTAAACAAAAGGAGGTACTTCTATGAAAGGTATCGTATTAGCCGGAGGATCAGGTACAAGACTTTATCCTCTTACACAAGTAACAAGTAAACAATTATTGCCAATTTATGACAAACCAATGATTTATTATCCTTTGAGTATTTTAATGGATGCAGGAATTAAAGATATTTTAATTATTTCTACACCTGATGATACTCCTCGTTTTAAAGAATTATTAGATGATGGACATCAATTTGGTATTTCACTTCAATATAAAGTGCAACCATCTCCTGATGGATTAGCTCAAGCCTTTATTTTAGGTGAAGAATTTATTGATGGTGAAGCCTGTGCCATGATTTTAGGAGATAATATCTTCCATGGTCATGGTTTATCAAAACGTTTAAGAAGAGCCGCAAATAAAGAAGATGGTGCTACTGTTTTTGGATATTATGTTGATGATCCTGAAAGATTTGGTGTCGTTGAATTTGATGAAGAAGGGAAAGCTGTTTCTATCGAAGAAAAACCAGCAAATCCTAAATCAAATTATGCAGTTACTGGTCTTTATTTCTATGATAAACACGTTGTAGAATACGCTAAACAAATTAAACCATCAGCTCGTGGTGAATTAGAAATTACAGACTTAAATAAAATCTATCTTGATAAAGGTACTTTAGATGTTGAGTTATTAGGTCAAGGATTTACTTGGTTAGATACAGGAACTCATGAAAGTTTAGTTGATGCTACAAACTTTGTGAAAACTGTAGAAACACATCAAAATAGAAAGATTGCTTGTCTTGAAGAAATCGCTTATAACAATGGATGGATTTCTAAAGATGAATTAAGTACTGCTTATGAACTTTATAAAAAGAATCAATATGGTAAGTATTTAAAAGACGTCATGGACGGAAAATTTATAGATCAATAAAAAGGAAGTATAGAAAATGAAAGTTATTGAAACAAAAATTCCAGGTGTTTTAATTGTAGAAACAGATGTTTTTGGAGATCACCGTGGATATTTTACAGAAACATATTCAAAACCTAAATATGAAAAGTTAGGTATTACCGTTGATTTTGTACAAGACAATATGTCATTTAGTGCACAAAAAGGAACTTTACGTGGTTTACATTGGCAAAACCCACCTTATGCACAATCTAAATTAGTATCTTGTACTAAAGGAAAAGTTATTGATGTTGCGGTAGATATCAGAAAAGGAAGTCCAACATTTGGTGAGTGGGTTTCTGTTGAATTAAGCGCTGAAAATCATCGTCAATTCTTTATTCCACAAGGTTTTGCACATGGATTCTTAACTTTAACTGATGATGTTGAGTTTAGATATAAAGTGGATAATGTGTATAATAAAGAATCTGAAGGTGGTATGCGTTATGATGATCCAACAGCTAATGTTGATTGGGGATCATTATTAAATGGTATTGAACCCGTTTTAAGTGAAAAAGATCAAATAGGTCCCACTTTAGAAAATTCAAATAATCAATTTGTATATGAAGGAGATAAATAAATGAAAATTTTAGTAACAGGTGGTGCAGGTTTCATTGGTGGAAACTTTGTACATTATATGGTTAATAAATATCCAGAAGATATGATCGTTAACCTAGATAAATTAACTTATGCAGGTAACTTAGAAACTTGTAAACCAGTTGAAGGTAAACCAAATTATAAATTCGTTAAAGGTGATATCGCTGATAGAGAATTTATCTTTGATTTATTCAAAAAAGAAAAATTTGATGTTGTTGTTAACTTTGCAGCTGAATCACATGTAGATAGAAGTATTGAAGATCCTGAAATCTTTGTTAAAACAAATGTTATGGGAACAACTACTTTATTAGACGCATGTAATGAATTTGGTATTAAAAGATATCATCAAGTATCTACTGATGAAGTTTATGGTGATTTACCATTAGATAGACCAGACTTATTCTTTACTGAAGAAACACCATTACACACATCTAGTCCATATAGTTCATCTAAAGCTTCTGCAGACTTATTTGTATTAGCTTATCATAGAACTTTTGGATTACCAGTAACTATTTCTAGATGTTCAAATAACTATGGTCCTTACCATTTCCCTGAAAAATTAATTCCATTAATTATTTCTAGAGCATTAAATGATGAAGAATTACCAGTATACGGTACAGGTGAAAACGTACGTGATTGGTTACATGTCTATGATCACTGTGTAGCTATCGACTTAATCATTAGAAAAGGTCGTGTTGGTGAAGTTTATAATGTTGGTGGACATAACGAAAGAACTAACTTAGAAGTTGTAAAAACAATCTTAAAAGCTTTAGGTAAACCTGAATCATTAATTAAATTTGTTTCTGATAGAAAAGGTCATGATATGAGATATGCAATCGATCCAACTAAATTAGAAACTGAATTAGGATGGAAACCAAAATATACTTTTGATACAGGTATTCCTCAAACAATTGATTGGTATTTAAATAACAAAGAATGGTGGGAAAACATCATTTCTGGTGAATACAAAAATTATTTCCAAAACATGTATGTAGATAAAGGACGCGTTGAAGAATAATTATTAGAATCGACTTATTCATTGAATAGGTCGATTTTTTATATTAATTTATGTATTCCATCAGATTTCATACTTTCATCCCTTCATATTTCTTGATTTTACTTCTTCACATTTTAAGAAATCATTCCATCATATTTTATATTTACATTCCTACATATTTTAAATATCTATTCCATTATTTTTGTAAATTTAATTATCATCTAATATAAAATATATTCAAAATAATATTCAATTATGCAAAAAAGAAACAGCGTCAACTGTTTCTACAAATCTTCTGCTTTGAAAGTAATATAGCCTTCATAGTAATAACTATGATCTATTCCTTTCATATAAACTTCTCTACTATTGATTTCATCTGTCAAAGCATTCTTTAAAAGATATTTAATTTCTAGATCTTTTATAGGACTTCTTTCCATAGCTAATAAATAATCTTCTTTATCTACCTTGCTCCAATCAATTACTTTTCCTATTTCATTTTTTAGAATATGATCTAACCAAATACGGGTACTTCTTCCATTACCTTCTCTAAAAGGATGAGCAACATTCATTTCAACATACTTTTCTATAATTTCATCAAAGGTTGATTGCGGCATTTTATCTATATTTTTTAACGCTTCTTCTATATAAATAATCGGTGCAAAGCGAAAGTTTCCTTTCGCAATATTTACATTTCTTAACTTTCCTGCAAAATCATAGATATCTTCAAATAGATATTTATGAATTGTTTGTAGAGTAGAAAACTTACCTACTTCCAAAATATCTAGAATATTATTTTCAAATAACTCTACTGCTTTTTTCTTACTTATTTTTTCTTCTTCTCGTGCAAGATCAGTTGAATTATTAATACCAAGTTTATTATCTAACACAATAATCCCTCTTTTCTTTAGATACCCTATTATACCATAAATCAGTGCAAAAAAAGGTAAGATTTTCGCTGACCTTGCATTTTATAAATTCTTAATATCTTGAACGACACGTTGTAAATCTTCTCTGATTTTAATAGATTGTGGACAAAGTTTTTCACATTTACCACATTTCTTACAAAATTCAGCTTGTGCATCTCCTAGATTTGTATAACGTCTTTTAGCTGTGTCTTTAAGACCTAACATACCATATTCATTCCATAACTTGAAGTTACCTGGAATATCAATACCAAATGGACAAGGCATACAATATCGACATCCTGTACATCCATTTTTAGTTTTAGCTTTAATCATATTAGCTACTTTTTCTACAAGTTTTTCTTCATCTTGATCTAATGGTTTAAAATCTTTAAAAGTAGCTAAGTTATCTTCTACTTGAGCATAAGTTGACATACCACTTAAAACAACTTTCACATTTGGAAGTGAAGCCACAAAACGTAAAGCCCAACTTGAAATACTAACATTTGGATTATAGTCTGTAAAGACTTGTTCAATATCATCTGAAAGGCTAGCAAGAGCTCCGCCTTTAATAGGTTCCATAATAACTAATGGTACATTCTTTTCTTCTGTAAGTTTATATCCTTTCATTCCTGCTTGGATATCGGTATCAATGTAATTTAATTGAATTTGGCAGAAATCCCAATCACGATAATTAATGATTTCTTCAAAGACTTCATAATCATCATGGAATGAAAAACCAAAGTTTTTAATTCTTCCTTGTTTCTTTAATTCTTCACAATAAGGAATGATATTTAAATCAATGACTTTTTTCCATGTATCTTTATTTAAAGCATGTAATAAATAGAAATCAACATAATCGACATCAAGTCTTTTCATTTGTTCTTCAAAGATTTCTTTTGCTTGTTCCAATGAATTAATTTTAAACATTGGTAACTTTGTCGCAAGATAAAAATCTTTTCTTTTATATTTCTTTAAAACTCTACCTACAAATGGTTCGCTTTCGCCATCATGATAAGGATAAGCTGTATCAATATAAGTCACACCACTTTCAATAGCATGATCTAACATTCTTTCTGCTTCTACTTCATCAATGGTGCCATCTTCCTTTTTAGGAAAACGCATACAGCCAAATCCTAATAATGAAGGATTGACATTAAGTTTATCAATCTTACTATATTCCATCCTTTTATCCTCCCTAAATTAACCTACATTTATTGTAAACCCTAAAGCTTGGTTTATGTCAAGATAGATTTAAAAAAGGATTTTTAAGAAGATTGATATATTTTAATTTTATTCATTTGTTCAATTATTTTATAAAGAATCTCTATATTATCTGTAAACTGAATCGACTTCGCATAGTTATATTTCTTACAATAACTTTTCCATAATTTGTGCATTGTTGCATCTGTAGCAATATTTGCTAGTATAACATTATATTCTAATAATAAATTTTTCGTATTTCTCTTTTCACAAGTTTTATCAAATGCTCTTACTAAGTTATTATAATCAATGCTATCTTTATAATGGTTGTATAAAATTGTGACATCATAAAAATCTCTCATTCTTGTATTCAATATACTTCTAGATAGAATTGTTTGTAATTTTTCAGCAAGTAAAGTTTCTAAATTATATGACCATAAATTAATTGTTCTATTTTCAAGTAAAAGAGGATAATGGTAAACAATTTCCTTAGGTGTAATAACATCTCCTGTAGAAATATCAATTTTAATTGGTACCACTAATCTTTCTAGCCTAGCATTCATGTGTATACGTATCCCCGGATAATCCATATTATCCATGATATTTGATATTTCTAGTAATTCAAATTCGATATTATCTTCTAATTTAATATCTTTTATTTCCGTAATAATTTCATATTTTTTTCTTCATTCAAATTAAAATTTCTAATAGTAGTATCAACATCCATAGTAGAACGCAGTGAAATACCAATCATAGATATAACAAGGATTCCTCCTTTTACAATAAAACAATCTCTATATTTTGAAAAAGCAATTCTCTCTAAAAATCTTTCCATCATGTATATACGTAATAAAGTAATTGGATCTGAATGATTCTGCTTAGCTATATTTTTTATTTTTCCTTTTATTTATGCTGATGATAGATACATTACAAAAGTACCTCCATATATTGTCGAACTATTTTATCAATTCTAAAAGCTTTAGCATATTCCATCAATTTATTTAAATCTTTATCTTTTTTACTAACATATGTTTTGAGCACCGAATTAAAATCTTGAATTTCAAAATTACTTCTACTCCTTACCAAATCACATATCGTTCTTTCTAAATCATACATAGGGACTGTGTGTCCAAAATTATTAATTACCGTTGTTTTTCCTAAATCTAATAAATCTTTTTTTACAGTATAAATTTTATATCCTGAATTAGTTAACGATGAAGGATTATAACCAGTGTAAATCGTCATTGTATGAACAAGTGGTTCACGATCTACTAAACCATAATAATATAAAGCATCATCATGTGAGATGATTCCTCTAGGGCAACGTAATGACAAAGTATATGATTCATCTTCTAAAGTTTCTTGGGTGATATACATTCCCGGTCCAATTTTTTCCATATGATTTATTTTTATATAATCATAAATTGCTTGTCTTGAAACATCTCTTTTTTTTACGTTTTTAACAATTAAAATACCACTATCTATATATCCATCAATTTTGTTCATAAATATCGCCCCTTTACTTTACAATCTTGCTAATATTATATTTAATATTAGCAAGATTGTAAAGTGATTATAAGCAGTTTTTTTCGAAACAACATATAATAAATGCCTTTCAAAAAAACATGCAGCACCAATTACACAAACATTTTCATCAAACTGTGCATTAGGATGGTGTAAAGGATAATCGCCACGATCATACATAAATCCAGCAGTTAAAATCATATAAGTTGTCGGTATTTTTTCAGAAATAATAGCAAAATCTTTTGTTGCTGTACTATTAGGTATTCCTTTTAATCCTTCAGTTCCTATTTGTGACATATATTCTGCCATTTCTAAGGTTAACTGTGGATCACACATAAGTGGCGGTACTGTTGATTTCAACTGTTCCTCGATAGGTTTGACATACTTCCTTCATACGACTTAATAAATTTTCTCTTGTTGAAACATTATTTGTACGAAGTGTTCCTTGTAAAATAGCACTTTCAGATACGATATTCTTTTCTCATTTTTCCATCATATACAAAACTTCTACAAGGAAGTTGAAAATAGTCATATTCTTTATAATAGCATTCAGAAAAGCTTTTTCTATGAAAAACATTTTTTGTAAAATACTTAATAAGGTCTATAGAAGATAATTGATACCATATTTGAGGAAACGAATAATGAATGATTCCATTATTTATATATCCGTCTGCATTTTTTAATATTTTTTTACATGGAATATTACGTATTCTATTAACATTATTTCCAAAATATTTCTCCATTCTTTTTATGTCAACAACCATCTTATAAGTAGTCCATTTATAGTACTTAAGATGCTTAATAATAGCCTTTATTTCTTTGTCCCTTATTGATACCTTAGTGCTTTTAAATATAATATCGTATGCA